>Ga0129307_1001409_pt1 | contig 25792 bp, 19 predicted proteins | sample P1105metagenome_FD_94437 | JGI IMG/M metagenome (GOLD analysis project Ga0129307, IMG submission 94437) | Capybara group fecal microbial communities from Wisconsin, USA - P1105 metagenome | ecosystem: Host-associated > Mammals > Digestive system > Large intestine > Fecal | place: USA: Wisconsin...
ATTCCTGTGATCCTGCAGATAAAAGAGGTCGCGGAACCTGCGGACAATGCCAAGATCCACCATCTTCTCCAGTGTAGACTCTGACAGTCCCTCGATATTGATGGCGTCGCGGCTCACAAACAGATCAAAGGCCTTGATCTGCTTGGCCGGGCAGGAAGCATTCGGGCAATGCAATGTCTTTACGCCGTTTTCATCACGGATCACCGTCTCGCTGCCGCATACGGGGCAAAACCTCGGCGGCCTTACCGTTTTGCTTCTCGTCAGATTCTCCGCGATCTGCGGGATGATCATATTCGCTTTATAGACCAGCAGCTCATCCCCGAAGCCAAGCTCAAGCTGTTCCATCACAGAGACGTTGTGAACGCTCGCGCGGCTCACCTCGGTCCCTTCCAGCTCCACGGGTTCAAAGATGGCAACCGGATTGATGAGACCGGTCCGGCTGGCGCTCCATTCCACCTCCTGCAGATGGGTCAGCTGCTGTTCGTCCGCCCATTTGAACGCAATCCCGTTTCTCGGGAATTTCGCTGTCCGTCCGAGCGACGTTCCGTACGCAATATCGTCCATCAGCAGCACAAGCCCATCGGACGGGACCGGATTGTTCTCAACCTCCTTTGAGAACGCTTCGACCGCCTCGGCAACGGTCGCGGCGCTTACCTCGCGGTAAAAGACAACATCAAAGCCAAGGCTTTTCAGCCACTCAAATTCTTCGTGATGCCAGGTAAAGTTTTTCCCTTCCGCTTCAACAAGAGCAAAGGCTTCAAAACGGACCCTGCGCTTTGCCGTGACGGCGCTGTCCAGCTGCCGCACAGACCCGCTGCAGAGGTTCCGCGGATTCTTATATTTCTCTTCGCCTTCCGGAATGGAGGCGTTGATGGCTTCAAAGTCCGGATAGAGGATCACGGCTTCTCCTCGCAGCACCAGATGGCCGCGGAACGGGATCGACAGCGGCACGTTCACAAAGGTTTTCGCATTCGCGGTAATGATCTCGCCGATCTCGCCGTTGCCGCGCGTTAAGGCCTCCTGCAGGCTGCCGTTTTCATAGGTCAGCACGATGGTCAGCCCGTCCATCTTCCAGGACAAAAGGCCCGGCTGGTCTCCCAAGAATGAGGCCAGCTCTTCCACGGATTTGGTCTTATTCAGGCTCAGCATGGGCCGGGCATGGGCCTTTTTCGGCAGCTCGCTTAAGATCTCATAGCCCACCTGCTGCGTAGGACTTCCCGCCAGGATCACTCCGGTCTCGGCTTCCAGAGCGGCCAGTTCATCGTACAGGCGGTCATAATCCAGATTGGACATCATCTCCGTGCTTTCCTGATAGTACAGGCGGGAAGCCTCCCTCAGCACGGAGACCAGCTCCTTCATGCGCTTAAGCTTATCCATTATTTCATCCCCAGCTGCCGCAGCAGTTCGTCATATTCTGCGCCTTCGATGCGCCGCCAGTGGCCAAGCTCCAGCCCGTTCAGACTGATATTCATCACGCGCACGCGCACAAGCTCCGTCACCTGATAGCCGAGTGCCTCGCACATGCGGCGGATCTGGCGGTTCAGCCCCTGGGTCAGAACGATGCGGAAGCGGAACTTGCTTACCTTTTCCACCGTGCAGGGACGGGTCGTCGTCTTCAGAATACGCACGCCGGAAGCCATCTTCTCGACAAATTCCTTCGTGACGGCTTTGTCCACGCTTACCAGATACTCTTTTTCATGCAGCCCTCTGGCGTGGCCGATCCGTTCCGCCAGCTCTCCCTGATTCGTCATCAGAATGAGGCCTTCCGAGTCCTTATCCAGACGGCCGATAGGATAGATGCGCTCCGGCCAGCCTACATAGGTCACGATATTGGCCGGATCATCTTCTGCCGTGGTCGTCACCACGCCGACCGGCTTGTTGACCGCGATCAGCACGGGGTCCGGTTTTTTTCCGATCTTCTTTCCGTCGACCAGGATCTTGCTGGCAGATGTCACCTTCATCCCGGTCTCTGCCTTCAGGCCGTCTACCGTCACGCGGCCTTCCGCGATAAGACGGTCCGCTTCCCGCCGCGAACACACGCCGGCTTCACTCAGATATTTGTTGATACGGATAGGTTCCATACATTCCTCTTTTCACATCGGGTAACTGAACTGTCTTTCTGCTTTTTTACAGACAAAAGCACACGGAACAGTATAGCATATTCCGTGCGCTTTTGGGAAGAGTTTGAACTCGTAATACAGACGATTCGCGCTTACTTTGCCCGATATCTTACATAGCGCTGGACATTGGAAATCTCTCCGCCAGCTGTTACTTCGCTTGTGGATGTTTCCTGCGTTGTCGTTGTTGTCGTCTTTGTCCAGCGGAACACAGCGGTGTAATCTGTGTACGTGCTCGTATATATGTCTATTCGCAGGAAGCGGGGGTTGTTTAGTCCGCTCGTAGCACTCTTGTCAGCACCGCTTGGCAAGCAGTTCGCGCAGTTATATGTAACCGCATTTGCGTTATACTGCGCATTTGCTCCCCATGTATAGGTAAAGCCGGAAAGCTTCGGAGCATTAGTGGATGATTTAAACGCATAAAAGTAACTGTAACCAAAGTTGGTCAGACCCCTGCTGGCACCTGCTGTCTGCTTCCGATCGGAAATCCAACGATCTGTATTATTGTAATAGGCTGCATTGTAAGCCCAATGCCAGTAAACATATTGCCCAGCGTGAGAATTGCTGACCGTGCGTTTTGCCGAATCATTTTCATAAGCACTGTAAGCAGAACCGTTTAGCTGTGAATACAGTGAATGTGAAGTATTAAATGTTGACGGGAAAGAGCCATACTGCTTCGATCCGCTGCCGGTCTGCTGCCAGCTTACTCTGCTGCCCTTCGTCCATCCGCTTCCGGGGCTCGAAGTGCTGTCTTTTGTTTCCGTTGTGCTCTTCGTTCTGGTATAAGTCCACTTCTGCTCGACTACCTGCGCGCCTGAAGGCATCTGAGACGCAAGGACCCAATCTGATACGCCATTTTGCTGCCAATGTGCATAAACTGTTACATTTCCGGCTCCCATGGTCGTACTGGCATTGACCTGACTGCCGCCCTCAGCTGCAGTAAACCACCCCAGGAATTTATAATAATCACGGGAGGCATTAGGAAGATTGCCGTAAGCCGCACCGTAATTCACACTGACTGCGCTAGGCGTCGATCCGCCGTTGCCATTGAAAGACAGCTGATACTTGTTGACATTCCAGTGCGCATACAGTGTCAGATTGCCGGTAACAGCAGTATTTGTGTTCACCTGATTGCCGCCGCTTGCCGCGGTATACCAGCCCGCAAAAGTGTATCCTGTACGGGAAGCACTCGGCAGGGTACCGATCGCTGCCCCGTGTGTAACCGTAGCAGATGCCTGCCCCGCTTGGCCACCGTTTCCGTTGAAGGAAACCGTGTACTTGATGTTGGACCAGTGCGCATAGACCGTCATATTGCCGGTGACTGTTGTATTCGCATTGATCTGGTTTCCGCCGCTTGCCGAGGTAAACCAGCCAACCAGGCCATAGCCGGTTCGGGACGCGCCGGGAAGAGAGCCGATTGCCGTGCCATAGGCGACCTGCACAGAACCCTTTGCCGCGCTGCCGCCGTTGCCGTTGAACGTGACAGTATACATGATAGGCGTCCAGTGTGCGTACAGGGTCATATTGTCTTCGACTTTGGTCCCGGTCCCCGCCTGCGAACCGCCGCTTGCCGCGGTATACCAGCCGGCGAAGTTATAGCCGGTGCGGGAAGCGGTAGGCAGTGTGCCGACCGCGGAGCCATATTCTTTACTGATGCTTCCGCCGGAAGCCGTGCCGCCGTTGCCGTTGAAGCTTACGGTATAGGTATTGATCTTCCATTGCGCGTACAGGGTATGAGTATCCGCATTGGAGACCTTGCTGTCCTTGTTCACGGCGGTTCCGCCGCTTGCGGATGTGGCCCAGCCTGTAAAGGTATAGCCCTTGCGGGAAGGAGTCGGAAGGCTGCCGTATGTGTGGCCGTAAATGACCGTCAGATCATCGCTCTTTCCTCCGCCGTTCCCATCAAACTTGACCGTCACATACTGCGGCCCCTTGCTGATGAAGATCGTGACCGTAGATTCCTCTTTCTGGGTCGTCCCGGCCTCCGGAGACTGACGGATGACTTTGCCTTTTTCGACGGTATCATCATAGTTTTCCACGACAGCGACCTCCAGGTTCTGAGCCTTGAGGGTCTCTTCCGCTTCTGCCTGCGTCATGCCGACGACGTTAGCCAGTTGAACGGTCTTTTTGCCGCTGCAGACTGTCAGGAGCACCTTATCGCCGCGTTTCATCTCCGTTCCGACTTCCACGCTCTGACGGATGATGCCGTTTTCCGGCACTCTGTTGTTCTGTTCGTATTCGTGTGTAACGACAAGGCCCTTGCCTTCCAGCAAATTGACCGCTTCCGCCTCAGACATGCCCGTCACATTCGGCATGGGGAACGAAGCCGGCCCGAGGGATACCACCAGCTTGATCGTTGACCCCTCCTTGATCCTTGAGCCGGCTTCCACACTGGTGGAGATCACGTGGCCTTCTTCCACGTTTTCATCATAGGCCTCTTCGATCTCCGGCGTCGTCAGCCCGGCGCTTCTCAGTTTGATAGTCGCGTCTTCCAGCGAATCCCAGACCACATAGGGGATCGTCGATTCGCCGTTTACCGGCGCTTCCACACCGTTGCCGGCACTCAGCGTCAATGTGACCGTACTGTTGCGTTCCGTGAAGGTACCACCCACCGGAGTCTGCAGAATGATCTTTCCTGCGCCGATATATTCGGAATCGATCGTTCCTCCGGTCGATGCCAGAAGTCCCGCCTCCTTGATCAGACGCAGGGCTTCATCTTTGATCAGCCCTTCTACATCCGGCGCGGAAACGATATGGTCCGGTACCTCGATCTCTGTCGTGTACCGGTTAAAGCTGATCACTCCGGTCAGCAGCAGCACGCCGAAGGCAATGACCGCAGCCATAGCCGTGGGGACAGCGATCTTCAGCCACAGTGGCCAGGCATAGAGATCCAGCTTTTTGATCTTGCCGTAGATCCTTTTTGCCGGTTTGTCCGCATTCAGTTCTTTCAGGAACGTCTCCACATCCGGCGTGCGGTCTTCGATCCGCACGTTCAGGGCATTCAGGATGGCGTTCTCGCGGCGCAGGGAGATCTTTTTCGTCAGCTTGTGCGGAGGAATCAGGATATCTTTATTCTGGTTCTCATACTTTGCACGCCGCTCCATGGCATCCGGAGGCGTCTTCCCGGTGATCATTTTATAAAGCGTGGCGGCAATCGCATACACGTCGGTATATGCGCCCTGGTCGCCGCGGCTGCGGTACTGCTCCTCGGGAGAATACCCCGGCTTGATAATGACCGTCAGGGAGCGGCTGTGAGACGTGGTCGCATAACGGGAGGCGCCGAAATCGATCAGCTTGATATCCCCCTCTTTTGTGATGAAAATATTATCCGGAGCGATATCCCGGTGCAGGAGGCCTTCCGCATGGACCACTTCCAGCGATTCCATGATCGGCGTCAGCATCGCCACGGCATCATCTTCCGAAATGGTCCCGACCTGCTTTAAATAATCGGTCAGGGTCATTCCGTCCAGATATTCCATTACGATATAAGCCGTATCGTTTTCTTCGAAGCTGTCGAAGATCTTGACGATGCCGGGCTCATTCTGAAATTTGGCCAGATGCTTTGCTTCCTCCACGAATTTCCGCATCCCGTCATGGAACTGTTCACTCTTATCGCCGTTAAACACGGTGACCTGCGTCTGTCCGGGCATACGCGTGGAAAACTCGCCGGGAAGGTATTCCTTGATCGCGACCTTCTGTTCCAGCTTGCCGTCCCAGCCGATATAGGTTGTCCCGAAACCTCCGAAACCAAGCACCTTGCCCACGATGTAACGATCATGAAGGATCGTTCCGGGATTCATGTGGATCGATTCTTCCGCCTGTGCGCCCACCACATATCCGCAATGAGGACAGATCGTATATTCATCACCGAACTGTTCCATACAGCCCATACAGCGTCTCATATCTTACCTCCAAATATACCCGAAAACTAAGTGCTGCCTGCTTATCGCTCGAAGGAGAAGGAGTCGTAGATCTCTTCGATCGGTGCCAGGTTACGGATCTTGATCTTCTCAGTAAAGCACTCTTTGTTCACCGGGATCTGTCCGTCACTGGCTTCCTTGACCATCAGATACTGCTGGTAAACATTGCCGAGCATCCAGGAAAGCAGTCGCAGTGCAGCGTTTTGTTCATCTGTTTCGGACTTGCTGATGCTCCATTCATAGACAAAACGGCAAGAAATTTCGTTCGCCTTATAATATACATAAGTCTTTTCAAAGCGGATCATCAGGCTGCGGATCTCGTTGATCTCCATCGTGGAGGAAAGCATGACCGGGCTGGTCAGTTTTTCCGTATTCATGAAGGTCGATCTGGCTTCACGGTTCAACCTGCCGAAATTTGCCTCCAGCATCGGCAGAAAACGGTCGTCCACAGCGATCTTCGTATCACTGCCGAAATCCTTCAGCGAAGTGAAATAGCTGTCGCTGTAGTCGATCGCAGCCGGGCCGTTCGTGATCACAAAAGCGACCGGAACTTCAATGCCCAGAGGCATCCTGTTTTTATCGTCATAGTACTTTTTATATTGGTTCAGGAACAGACATTCCCCGGCCTGTTCCGAATTCAGCACAGCATCCAGATCGATCGCATCGCCTAAAAGTTCGTCCGGAAGGTCGCTGCTTTCGAACAGCGTGGGCATTCTGCCCTCTTTGGCCGCGCTTGCCAGGGCAGCCCGGTATTCCTTCTCAGGAAATGCCTTGTATTCCACGCTGACGTTCGGATTTTTCTCGATAAAGTCCGCGATCACGGCCTTCATGGCCTCTTCTTCGGATGAGTCTTCTTTTACGGCGAACCAGACGCTGATATCAGCCGGCTTCAGCTCTTCTTCTGACTTTCGGTTGGAATATGTCCTTCCCACAAAGAAGCCGACAACGGCAAGAACGATGCAGGCGGCGGCGATCCCGATCAGCCGTTTGCGTTTGCGTTTTTTCCTCTCTTCTTCCAGGCTGATGACTTTCTTTTCTCCGTTCAGCGCCGCCAGGAAATCATCGATCGTCTGAAAGCGCAGATGCGGTTCCACCGCCATGGCTCTCATGATCGTGTTGCTCAGGTTTTCGGAGACCAAAGGATTGACGGCGATCGGCGGCACCATCTGGTCGTTGATCTTGCGGTTGGTGGCTTCATCAGGCTTAATGCCGGTCACCATCATATACAGCGTCGCACCAAGCGCGTAGATATCCGTCCAGGGGCCGATATTGTTCGTATTGTCGTATTGTTCCGCCGGTGAATATCCGGGTTTCAGGATGATATCGATCACATCGTCAGAGGTATCCGCCAGCTTGGCCGCGCCAAGGTCCATCAGCTTGATCTTCAGATCCTTGCCTTCGCAGATAAAGATATTATCCGGGGCAACGTCCCGGTGGATGATATGCTGCTCATGCAGGGATTTCAGGGCGTTTGCGACCTCTCCTGCGATCATGACGGCAAAGTCAACGTCAATACGGCCGCCTGCCTGCGCCATGTAATTGTTCAGCGCCATCCCGCTCAGGAACTCCATCACGATATAGGCCGTTCCGTTTTCCTCAAAGAATTCAAAAACGTTGGGAATGCTGCGGTGCGCGCCGAATTTCGCCATATTGCGGGCTTCGGCAAGAAAGCGTTCCTTGCGGTACTGGAACTCAGGCAGAGATTTTTTTGTGACAATGATCTCCTTGATTCCCTTTGCGCGCGTGACAAGCCTTGCCACGAAGAATTCCTTCACCGCGACCACAGTCTCCAGTTTGGAATCCCAGGCCCGGTAAACGATCCCGAATCCGCCGGAGCCGACGGCAGTGCCGAGGATATAGCGTCCGGCCAGAACCGTACCAGGAGCAAGATGGACCGGCTCAGCCGGCTCGGTGATGGCAGGCGTGCCGCAGTAGGGGCAGACCTTAAAATCCCCCTGATATTCTTTAAAGCAGGAATAGCATCTCATGTTGACTTGACCTTTTCTCTGTCTTTTCGCTTATTTGTTCAGAACGTCTTCCCAGCCGAATTCTTCCGTGCAGAACGGAACAAAGCACAGCTTGCTGCTGCCAAGTTCGAGTACGTCCCGCGGTGCGATTAGATGGTTCTCTGTGATATATTCTTCATTCACATAGATCAGTCCGGAGCTGTCGCCCGGCTTCACATAGAAGCGGCGATGCTTGGGTTCGTAGGTGATGAAGGCATGTTTCTCACGGGAAACCGCCATATCCCGGTCCAGAACTATCCGGTTCGAAGAGTTTCTGCCGATGGAATTCATCCCGGAATAGACGGGGAAGCTTTCTCCGAAATGAGGGCCTTCCAGGGAAACCAGCCAGCCGACAACAGGATCGATCGCTTTCGGAGCAGAGGGCGCGGCAGGGCCTCCGGAGGGAGCCGCCGCAGAAGGCGCCGCTGCAGAAGCGGCCGCGGCACCAGTGACCGCGCTGAAATAACTAAGGGTCTTTCCCTCGTCACTTGCGGAAGCCTGGCGGACTTCACTCAGAAGTGAGTTCTGGGCAGGCGCCGCAGGAGCAGGGGCAGGCTGCTCAGGCGCTGCCGCAGGAGCAGGGGCTGGCATCTGCACATTTTCGGGAGCCTGCACTTCAGGCGCAGGCTGTACAGGTGCCTGCGGGGCAGGCTCTGCTGCGGGCTGATGCTGCATCGGGACCGGGTCGGATACTTCCGGAGCCGCCTGATTCACATTGCCGCCGGAGACTGTCTGCCAGAAGTCCAGCGTCTTTCCGTTCTGCGCATTCGCCGCATTATTCTGCGGAAACTGGACCGGAACATCTTCAGTCCTGACCTGCGGCTGATTGTAGGCGTATCCCGCACCAGGCTCCATATAAGACTCGTTGGCGCCGCTGTAAGGGCCGTTTCCCGTGCCATAGCCCTGATTATAGCTGTTGTAGCCTCCCTGAGACTGACTGACGGGCCATTCCTGAGAATGCGTCTGTTTGTCTTTCTTTTTTCCGAAAAGACTGATTCCCTTTTTCTCTTTCTTCTGCGGCTGAACCGGAGCTGCCGGCGCAGAAGGCGACGTGCCGATGGGGGCGCCGCAGTGCGGGCAGAGCTTATATGTCTCGCTGTCAAAGAAGTGTCCGTTTGCGCATTTAACGATATTCATGATCCTGCTCCTTACTTCACCTTTATAATTGCTGTCGTCATATTATCACGGGTTTCCCCGCTTATCCTTGCCGCCTTCGCTGCTTTGACTTCAAAAACGTTAACGGCTTCGGAAATATTCTGAAAATTCTCCACCACTGTTTTGATCGCTTCATCACTGATCAGTTTGTAAAGACCGTCGGAGGCGATCACGATCCGGTCGCCGCTCCTTAGTCTGAGCGGAGAACTGTTATAGTCGATAAGGCTTAGATTTCCTATTCCCAGATAGCTGATCAGCGCGCCGCCGCGCGGAAGCTCCGCGTCATATTCCTCCTGCGTGATCAGTCCGGTACGTAGTTTTTCTCCTAAAACGGTTCGGTAGTTCTGATCCTGTGTGAACTGAACGAACTGTCCGTCACGGAAAAGATACCCGCGGCTGTCCCCGACAGAGCACCAGTACAGTTCCCGTCCGCGGATCAGGATGGCCACCATGGTGCTTCCGCCGCCCACCGGCGCCCCCGATTCGTCTTTCAGTTCCTTGATCGCCTGATCTGCCGCAAGCGCGGCGCCGATCATCATCTGAGAAGGATCAGGCGTCGGGTAGGTCACTTCATAACGGTCAAGGATGGTTTTTACTGCCAGTCTTCCTGCCAGCCTGCCGCCGCGGTGACCGCCCATTCCGTCGCAGATCACTGTCAGGCTCTCATTATCTTTATACACGCAGCCGAAACAATCCTGCTGCTCTTCCCGTCCGCCAAGGACCGTCAGTACGGCAAGTTCTGTCAGTTCATTGGATTCGAATGCGGTTTGATTATCCTTATCGCTCTGCACGGATCCTCCCCTCTGTCTGCGAACGCTCTTCAAAGAGTATTTAACTGTTCCAGACGGCAATGGCCGAATTGTTGTCCATATTCAGACCGGCGCCGTTTTCCTTGACAACAGCTGCCATGCTCCGCAGCCACTCTTCAGGAGAATGCGCCTTTTTCAGCAGTTCTTCCATCTGTTTTTCTTCAATGAGTTCCCAGAAACCGTCTGAGCACAGCAGGAATGCCTGGCATTTGCGCAGCGGGATGGGATTCATCAGTTCATATTGCGGCTCATCCCATTCGACCCCGAGCACGCGCAGCACGATGTTTCGGTCCGGATGGTGGCGGATCTCGCTTTCCTTGATCTCCCCGGACATGACGAGCATCTGCGGGATACTGTGATCGAGCGTGCGCTTCCAGACTTTATTATGGCGGAACACATACACGCGGGAATCCCCGACGTGTCCGATATAGGCGTATTTCCCGTCGGTGACCAGCGCTGTTCCGGTAGTCTTCATCTTCTTGGTCGCTCCGCGCAGCTTCTGCTCCGCCATCAGGATATCCTGAGAAGCCTGAAACGCCGGTGCGAGGAACTCGCTGATATTCCCTGTTTTTTCGAACTGGTCCTTCATGACGGAGACCACCAGCTGCGAGGCGGCATCGCCCATGCCATGACCGCCAAGACCGTCACAAAGGAAAAAGCCCTGTCCCAAGGCGTTTACCGCCGTTCCCACGGAATCTTCATTCACGGCCCGGGAACCGATATCTGTAAACACTGAACTGACAATCATGGTCAATGCGTTTTCTCCTTAGCCTTTTTTAAAAGCCTCTTCGTTGTTTCCGCTGGTCAGTTTTCGCCCGACCGATTCGATCTGGGCGCTCCTGCGCTGTACGCCCGCATCCACATTATAATAAGCATTCGCGCTGTTGTCTACAGTATTGCGGATCGATGTGATGCGGGCAGCTGCTGCGTCTAGCGCTCTGATGATTTCATCGATCTTCATGCGATTCCCGTCACGCGAAAGAATATCGGAAGCAAGGCCCTTTTTGACCGTCTCAATATTCGTCTTTACAGTCTTGACCGCAGCCGCCGCCGATTTCGCATTATTTCCTGCCTCAAGGAGTTTTTCCACATTAATTTCAGTTGTTTTCATGCAGCATGCTCCTTCTTACTTCTTTGCTGCCGACAGTGCGTCTTCTGCAGCTTTCAGCGCGTCGTTAAGTTCGGCAAGTTCCATCTCAAGCGCCACTTTTTGCGCGATAAGAGCCCCTTTAGAAAAAACTGAAGCCTTCTTGATCTTCTTGTTCAGTTCATCCAGTGCTTTTTGTTTTTCATCTCGTAACGCCAGTGCTTCGTCATATGCTTTCTGCGCTTCGGAGACCTTCCTGTTTTTCGCAGCCGCTTTTTCCTTTTCTTTTCTGGCCGCTTCTTTAGCTGCTTTTTCTTTTGCCTCGCGCTCTGCCTTTTCCCTTGCCGCCTTCTCTTCTTTCGCGATCGTATTTGCCGTGGCAGTAACAGAGGAAGCCAGAGCAGAAGTCTGCGTCTTGATCTTCTTCAGTTCTTCGATCGTCTGATCGATTGATTTGATCACGTAAGATGTTTCTTCGCCTTTCCATGACACTGAAACATCGCTGCGATAGCGGTTCAGCTTTGAGATCGCCGAATCCAGCTCCGCTAGCTGCGCACTGATCTTGGAAGACTGCGTTTGTGCCGCTGTCAGATTTATTGCCATGTCAACACCTCTTTACTCACTGTGGAAGCGGTATTCCGCACCGGCAAAGCCAATATGATCACCGGCATGGATCAGTTCTTTTACCCCGGGAAAAAGCCGTTTGCCGTTCACGAAAGTCCCGTTCCGCGAACCTGTATCGATCAGAACGTACTGGCCGTTTTCATCCTGCAGCTCCGCATGTTTCCGGCTGATCCCCGCGGTGTTCGGGATCATGTCCGAATCCGGCTGACTGCCGATCTTGAAAGGCAGTGTCGTGATCGGTATCCTCTGTCCACTGATGATTTCGATCAGGCTGGCTCTTGCCGGAATCAGCCCTCCGTAAGAGCCCTGATTCGTTTTCTTTTTAATCCCGGCTTCAAGATACCGGACATATTCCTCCAGAACAAAAAGCGATACCAGAGGCCCATTATTCAGGATCTGGATGTAATCCTGTACATATGATGTATCCTCCGCCGTTTCGAAGGTGGCGTACTGCATCAGACTGTCCAGAAGATCCCGTAAATTTCCTCCGGTTTCATAAGGCTGAAGAGGAATATACGTGAAATAAAACTGCCAGCTGGCCGGCTCTACGAATATGAAACAGGGATCATAGATAAAAAGATTTTTATTGAAATGTCTCTCTTCTGCCGCCGTCAAGGTCTGCAGGATATTTCTCAGCAGTTTTGAAAAGTATCTCCGCGTAAGCGGCATAAGCCCAAGGAACTCATTCAGCGGAATGAGTCCCCTAAGGTCAGCGCCGAAACAGATGATCGGCTCATAGCGTTCAATATCCAGCCGAAGCAGACCATTGATCTTTCCGTTCAGGATGTCCTGGTATTCTCGTCCGTTCAGTTCCTGGATCTTCGTGCCTTTGATTTCCAGCCGGTTCTGTTTCTTTTTATAGGTGTATGTGACTTTTTTCATAAAACCTTCTGCAGCAGTGTCTTTTTGATGGCTTATGAACGCTGCGAACCGCAGCGCGGGCAAACTTTAAGGTTTGCCGCAAACTGCGCACCGCAGTTCCGGCAGAAAGCCATTCCGCCCGCGGCGGATGAAGCCTGGCCGCTCTGGTTCTGCGGGGCGCGCCCGTATTGCGGCTGTGCCGGCGCCTGCGCATAGTAGTTGCGAGGGCGGCTGCTCCCCTGTTTCTTCAGCAGAACAATCAGGAGAATGATCGTAACAATAAGCAGCAGGGCGATCACGCCCAGAGCGATATAGACAGGGACAAATTCAGGATACATACTTTCACCTCTTATCTTGATTTTTCAGCTTCACGGATAAAACTTCTGTCCAGAAGGTCTCTTTCTTCCTGATATCGGGAAATATAATGTCCGGCAGAAGGATCAATTCGCGTCTCACTGTCACCATGTGTAAATGCCATGATTTCTTCCACTGCAGCAGTGATTGCGAGCTTTTCACAGGCAGGGTCGGTATAATAGATCACCCCTCTGGTTTTGCCCTCGCTGACTCTTTTTATAATGGCAATAACCTTGTCTCCTTCATACAGGCAGTAGTAATGAACCGCTTCATCCGGAAAGCCAACTCTGAACAGCAGATAAACTCCATTCTCATTTCCAAAGACGGTACAGCCAATATTTCGTTTCAGGAGTCCCCTTTTTTTGCAGGTCAAAGCATCGGCATAATAATACAGCCAGGTTTGATCGCCCTCATCGATACGAAAGCCAAGCGTTTTTTTGCCATTTGACGAAACGGGATAACGAAAATCAATGGAAAACTTTTTGATTACCACCGGCTTAAGCGTAACTTTTACGGAATCGGCAAGAGGGAAACGGATGACCCATTTCCCTTTTGCCTCTTCACGGATATCAGCATAGCGATATCCAGTATCAGGGTCGATAATCGCACCTTCGACTTTTCCCGGTTCTTCTTCAAAAAGGTCAAGATGAGCGATCATATTATCATGTTTCTCCTGCCGATATCATCAATCCGTGACCATAATGGAACAGGCAGCAAAATGCTTGCCGTCTTTCGTGGATACGGTAAGAATCACTTGTCCGGGCGACTTTGCTGTTACTGATCCTTTCCCAAGATTAAACTCAATAATATCCTCGGCGCTAATCGTCTTTGTTTTTCCGGAAGAATCCGTATACTCATAATCACTGAAGTGGACGTCGAGATCGCTCGTTTTGTAGCCATCAGGAAGTTCTTCCAGCTGGAGGACCAACGTATCTCCTACCTTCATGATCAGTTTGGTCTCAGATAAGACGATCTGATCGCCCCATGGAATCCCGTCATAATCACTTTCACTTGCCATTGACTCATCTTGCTCAGCCAGCGATTCAGCGATTTCTTCGTACTCGTCAAAAGGTACAAACTCAAACGAGCATTCATGACCGATTCCCAAAACGGCTTTAAACCCTTCTACGGCATTATCAGCTGCCAGCATCTCAGAGATGTTAGTAAGACCGACTTTCCACCCGATATCAATATGTCCCTTCAGGATGGTGTTTTTACTCCCCAAGATCTCAATGCTTGTTTTAACCGACAGTTTACTGCACAGCTTCTTAATCAGTCCATCTGTCAATCCTACACGCAAAATAGGATACAGCTTCCATTCCAAACAAATTCCCGGGAAGACCTCCACTGTCATGTCCGGTTTCAGATCTTTGTCTGTCAGGCCTTGTTTTTTGGCAAATTCGAGTATCTCTTCCCCGCTCGTGACATATTTTTCAAGAGTAAGTCCGTTCGCACTTTCTCCGTCAATCGTTGCACTTTGTTCTGACAGTTTATGCCCTTTGGCATCAATAATCGTAACTTTGCCGCTGAAACTGACTCCCAGTCCGCAGTCGATCGTAATTTCCGCAACCGAAATCTTTTTCAGAATAGATATTGCAATTCCGGGACCGATCGTTGCTTCAAGCTTTGCTTCAGCCGCAAAATTGACATTCTTTCTGTTTTCTTTGATAAACCGGACATTCTTCTTTCTGTATTCAACGCCCTGCGAACCTTCCAGTTCAAGAACAAGTTTAAGTTCTCCGGAGGCTTCCACCTTCCCTTTGACAATAAAATCAACAGAGGCAAAGCCGCCTTCTATGATAGCGATCCTGCAAATATAGATGCTGTCGTCAGCGACTCCCTTTTTAACACCTTTGCCGATATCAGAAAGGGCATCTTTATATTCGTTAAAAATTGTGGAAAGATGCTGTGTTCCGTTTTTTCCATCATCCACATGTTTGCCGATTTCAGTTGACTGTGTCTTTTTTATGCCACCTTCAAGGGTTGTGTCATAGTCCAAACGAAGTGTGGCCGAATGCAGAGTTCCCCAACTGTAATCGATATCCTTTGTTAATGATACGTTGCTGAAGGTGGCTTTGATAAAAGCCTCCATTTTTTTCTCTTTATACCGGCTTTCTACCTTTCCGAATTCCTTTGATATCTCAATGGATAATTCGCTGCTTCGTTTAGACAAGCCTACAGACCAGGAGCCCACCTTGAATTTCGCCGAGATCTTGGCGTTGTCAAAAATACCAACTTTTCTGATGCCCGCATCCCCGTGATTTGCAGTCCCGTCCGGAACGATCTCGAGATCAACGGGGTTCCCGTATTCATCATAGATTCCCGATATTTTATTAAAATCAATATCTGTTGTTTCCTGAATAACCAGTTCTTCAATATATTCCAGTGCTTCCTCTTCACTAAAATCGGAATCATTGACGATGAACACCTGTCCATCTCTTACTTCAACCGATTTCACCTTGTTGATAGAAGCATTACTTTCGTTGGTTGACGGAAGAGTATAAACATCTCCCGGTTTTAACTGCGAATAATCGATATCCGTATTATCCTGTTTAAGCGGTATAACAACGACCTCTTCGCCTTGTTCCATATCAGGATAATCCTGAGACAGTGCCTGATATTCATAAGTGACCTTCTGGTCAAGCGCATCCAGCACAGCCTCATCTAATTTTATCTCTTCCACAGGGACATCATATGTTTTTGTAGCCCAAAGTGATGCTGCCTGTTCAAGATATTTAACCGCCTTATCCGTAGGAATATTACGTTTTTGCCAGTAATTCCGGATCGTACTGTCAAATAAATGAACTGCCAGATCAAACTTTTCATCGTCTGTCTTTGTTTCATCTGCCAGTTCACCGGCATTGACAAGCATAACCAGGGCATCCTTCCAGGTTACTGCTGTCTCAGAAGTGACATCGCTTCCCGCAGGAAGAATATCCCATTCCGCTGCCGCCTGAAACGCGCCGAAGTACGGATCGTTCTTATCTACCTTCTTGAAATAAGGTGTCTCCTCGATATAGCTCTCCATACCAAAAGAATCTGCGATCATAGAAAGCCACTGTCCCATTTTCAGAGATGTCTTGCCCGATGCGCCGCAGGAGACCTGTGAAAGCAATGTTGCGATTACCAAGACCATTGCCAAAGTCTTTTTTAAAGCATTTTTCATTTTGAGCTCTCCGTTCTGTTTCGGCTTAATACCTCCCTGCGCAGCTAGGCCGCGCAGGGAGAAAAATGTGTAAATTTTACTTAAACGCTGCGGCGTTGGTCTGGACCGCGCTCTCGGTAGATTCGTAGCTCTGCGCGGTGTCATCAAGGAACTTCGCGTAGGAGTTGACAACTTCTTTCATTTCGGCAAAGCGGGGCTTTAAGGCGTTCATCGCCGCACGGATATCGGTAGCGGCATCGCTCTTCCAGCTGCTTTCCAGATTGTTCATTTCTTTGTTGATGTCAGCAAGTTTAGTGTCCAGTTGATTGTTGATATCACGAACTTTTTTTGCAGTGTCTACAAGTACTTGAGTACTGATCTTAATGCTGTCGGCCATTATTGTTTCCTCCTTTGCTTAGTTGACAAGTTTCTTCGCCTGTGCAACAACGGTCTCCTGCGTATCAGCATAGGCCTTCGCGCTCTTGCGCAGGAATTCTGCATAGTTGAGCATCAACTGATGCATCTTCTCGAAATCGTCCTTGTAGCCGGCAATCTGGTTGATATACGCCTGGTTATCCTTGCCGCTCCATGTGGATGCCATTGCATTCGTCTCATTGTAAAGACTGTCATACTGTGTTTTGTAATCGCCAGCAAGGCTGTCGATTTTTCCGGCAGCGGTATTCAGCTGTTCCGGAGTTACCTCAATTGTTCTTGCCATTTACATGACCTCCTGTAAAAAATGATTATCTTAAAAGCGTCCGCTTTTCAGACCTAAGTCCATCCGTGCCAATCAGATCAGCAACAGGCGGCTGCCGTTACGGATTCCTTGTTCCCAGGCTGTTTTGTTGATGTCCAGAACAGTTCCCTTTCCTTCCCGGCAGAAAACAGTTCCCGGCCCCGGCATAAAACGGCCTTCAGATAGTTCCTGAACCGCTTTGGTGACTGCGGTCAGCACCTGATGAAGCGGCACGAAAGGAGAAATAAAAACGTCATAGCTGCTGTTCAGCACCGGAACAATGATTTCGACAATGATCTTTTCCATTTCTTATTCCTCCGATTCAGCAAGCAACTTCGTCAGTTTCTGGCGTCCCTTGCTCACCAGATAGCCATACCCTTCATCCAACTCGTCATACAGATCATTCGTGACCTTGCTGAGTTTGATACTGTACTGGTCTGCAACGCCTTCGCCGATCCAGATGCCGTCGCCGGAAGGCATCTGATGTCTCAGGCGGCTGTCCATGCAGAGCGCATTCAGCTGAGCAGGTGTTTCCGTGATCACGAAATGGATGCCGTAGACCGGCTGCGCATTGTCGATCAGTGTGAAGAGCTTGTCGGCGCCGTCTTCGCTGAGCAGATCGAAGAGTTTCTTCAGGCCGGTGATAACGACCGTTCTCTCCGGGAATCCGGAAAGCGAATCAGGATCCATTCCTGCATCCTTATAGCCGTTGTTGCGCGCCACCATATCGGCAAAGAGTTCCTGTATGAAGCGTTCATATTCCGCATTGGAAACGGCTTCGATCTGCTTTGAAAGGATCTTTTCCGTATCCAGAACAGAGACTTCGCTGCACATCTTCAGCACTGGGATGAACACATTATAGAAAGCTGCCGTGGCAGCGGGCTCCTGTGCCAGAACAGGGTAAGTCACATAAGCACTCAGATCGATCACGGCCATCTCAAGCGATGACTTGATCACGCCGACAGGCACGGACTTCAGGCTGCCAAGGGCTCCGCTTACAAAGTCAAAGTCCACAACGTCCGGCAGTACCGGGATCGGTCTTGCACGGTGGATTGTATTCTTTGCTGCTTCCGCGCTGAACCTGCGGATAAACTCCAGCTGATCGTCCTGATCGGTGCAGAAGGCGGTCTGGAATTCGTAGACTCTGTCGAGCGCCACAAGGCCGCGGCCCTTAAAGCGGGACGGGACAAGCCCTTCTGTTTTGCCGACGATGATGGGGTAATCTGTCTCATCGTTCAGCTGCATGGTCAGCATGAACTTGAAGTTCTGCTGCGTGCGGTAGCGCACCGCATTGGTGCTCCCCGCTGTAACCACAAAGTAGATGCCGTATTTCACACCGTCACGGGACAGGATCATGAAATCGTCCTGATAATCTTCATACAGCTCGGTAAAGACCGAGAAGTTGTTGAGCATGACGACAATGTTCGGCTTGTCCGTATGTCCCGTGCGGACATAGGAGGCGTAATCGCCGCCGTAGTCGGAGAACAGGAGCCTGCGGGCATCGATCTCCTTTTTCAGCAGCTTCAGAAGATTGATCATCTTCTCCTCTTCCGCAGCCAAGACAACGCCGCCCACCTGCGGCGCCTTCTCGAAGGCCTTCAGGGTCTCGGAACCGAAGTCGACGATGTAGAGATTCACCTCTTCCGGACTGTGATGACGGATCAGCTGATAGCAGAGCGTGGTCAGGAAGGTCGTCTTGCCGTTGCCGGTGGAGCCATAGACCAGGCAGTTGCCGTCGCGGCTCAACGGCACGGTGAGCAGCGCCTGACTCTGGTTGAACGGATCGTCATATTCACCGATAGCCGGCTCAAGCACGAAAGGCTGCTCGCTGTAGCCATATTTTGCTTCGAGAGCTTCCGGATAGATCTTCGCCGGAATCGGCGGCAGCCAGAGCGAGCGCTCGACGATATGCTCTTCGCCGGCAAGCTCGGACAGGTAATTCACAATGGCTACGATCTGCTTGGTATCGCTCTTCTTCTTTTCCTGCTTCGAAGGATTCACGTTCAGGATGACGCGGCTCATGTTGTCCACTACCTGAATACTGGTGTCGACTGCTTTTTCCACCACATCCTTCGGGATGTAGTCGGCGCCGCACCAGGCGCTCTGTCCTAGAGCAAAGAGCTCGTTGAAGCCAACCTGCAGGTAGAAGCGGCCGGTCTGCGAGAGGGCAGCCGCGTCAGGACGCTTGATCATATCTTCGGAGTCCGCTTTTTCCTGGACCTTCAGGCAGATCCGGAAACGGCTGTTGGACCAAATCTGATCATCCACCACGCCGCTGGGCTTCTGGGTCGCCAGGATCAGGTGCACGCCGAGGCTTCGGCCGATACGGGCTGCGCTGATCAGCTGCTCCATGAACTCAGGCTGCTGCGCCTTCAGTTCGGCAAACTCATCGGAGATGATGAACAGATGCGGGCAAGGCTCATCCACGAGCTTGTCGCGGTACATCTGCTGATATTTGTAAATGTCGATGGTCCCGGAGTTGGCAATGCGGCGCGCCTTGTTGAACAGGGCCTGGCGTCTGCGCAGCTCGCTCTGGATGGAGATCAGCGAGCGCTTGATGGCGGCGCCGTCCAGGTTAGTGATGGTGCCGGCAAGGTGCGGCAGCTTGATGCCGCGCTCGGAGTCCTCAAAAGCGCCGGCAAGACCGCCGCCCTTATAGTCGATCAGAATGAAGGCGACCTCATCCGGGTGATAGTTGACGGCAAGCGACAGGATATAGGTGATGATGAATTCCGACTTGCCGGAACCGGTCATGCCGGCGACCAGGCCGTGCGGACCATGGAACTTTTCATGAAGATCCAGATAGAAATTGTCACCGTAGGTATCGACGCCGATGGGGGTCTGCAGCGTCTTGACCGGATTGTTGTCTTTCCAGCGGGTAAGCGAGTTTAGATGCTCCACTTTGCCGACGCCGAACATTTCCAGGAAGGTCAGCATGGAGGGCAGAGTGAAATTCGTCGAACTTAAGTCGAGCTGGATATCGGCAATGGCGCGCCCGATCTCTTCGCTGAGCGAATCGTTGAAAATATCCGCGGCAAAGGGAAGGCCTTCACCATTTGCCGTATTATTATCGATCAGGGTGGAATGCTCGTTGTCGGTGTTGACGATCAGGCCGGTCTCCTTCGGGAAATCGCTGATCTTGTCGCTGCAGAGCAGCAGGCTGAATCCAAGGGCAGTCTCCGCCTCCAGGATCTTATTTACGGCTTCACATTTGCGCAACAGGCTGCTGTCCGTTGCCATCATGACATAATGAGGCACCGCTTCCTGCGTATGCTCCTTGGAGGCACGGACAAGCACCTCGGTCTCCAGGAAGGCAGACACTTCCTTCAGATCATCCTGTGAATTCACGAAGAAGCGAAGGGATCTGTCCCCGCTCCAGAAATGCGGGATATAGCGGATGAATTCCCACTCTCCGGCATGTTCCTCATCTGTGACCAGGATGATCTTCAGCTCGTTGTAGCTGTGGTAGGCGATCATCTGGAGCAGCAGGTTCTTGAGCATATTGGAAGTTGCCCAGCTGCCGCCGCACAGACCGACGAAGGGATTGGCCAGAAGCGAGATCCCCACGGGAACGCCCCGCAGTTCCTTGGGCTGTTCGGCCAGGGACAGCATGGCGTTCTGCAGCGTGTCGTCCTCCATGGTGAACTTCTTCGGCTGGTATTTGACTTCAAGGTCCATGGGCAGGTTGCCTGTGCCCAGGCGTAGCTGCAGAAAATCAGACTGTCCGTATGCTCTTTCCCAGAGATTCGGCTTGCGGCGCAGGATCCGTTCCACACATTCGGAAGGCTCTGCCATGGAATCGCGCAGGATGCTCTCCTGCTCCTTGCCGATGCGCCGGATCTCATCGCTGACGTCATTAAGGTAAGCCAGGTATTTTTCCTGACGTTCTTTTTCTGCTTTGATCTTCTGTTTCTTTTCGTATTTCTTGGTGAGGATAGGCCACAGCACCGTGCCGAGCAGCATGCTGAAGCTCATGATCAGCGTCGGCAGCGCCTGCGTAATGTTTCCGCCGTTTGCGGTCACGTTCATCACGGAGAGCACACCGGTTCCCACGGCCGTAAGGCCCATGGTCATGGACGGACCGATCATCAGGGCAAGCGGGACGGTATCCAGCTTCTCCGGCGAAGGCGGCGGATCGATCGTGATCTCTTCATGGGTCAGCTCCCGCACGAAACGAGGTGAACGGGAAAAATAATCCGGTTCTTCTTCTTTGATCTCGTGGGAGACCGCCTTTTCCGGCTGATAGATGCTAAGCGCGTCAGAGCGGACGGTGACCAGCTTATCCGGATTATTCAGTGCCAGAAAATGATCGCCGACAACGATCTTAAGCCCCATGATATAGATGAGGTCCCCGGCAGAAAGCTTCTTGGACGTGATCCGTTCCCCGTTGACGAAGGTGCCGTTGCGGGAATTATTGTCGGAAACAGACCATGACGCACCGTCAAACGACAGGCGCGCATGCGTTCCGGATACGAAGGGGTTGTTGTAAGAGAAGTTATTGTTTTCCGTACGGCCGATCGTGAAGACATCAGGGTGATTGACAAAAACCTTGTTCAGATTCTGACGGGTCTCATCCGTATCTTCCGCGTAAAGGACAAAGCGGTCCGATGAACCGCTGATCTGCACAAACAGATAGAGCCCTGCAGTAAGCGTGCAGCCTTCTTTTCTCCGGCCTTCTTCATCCAGCACCCAGGCTAGGCGGCTGCTTCTCAGTTCCCATTTCCCATCTGTCGCTTCAATGCGAAGAAGATCACGGGACTTTCCTCTGCTGTCCGCATCTTTGACCCAGTACTGGCCTTTGACACGGTTCGGCAGCGTAGCAGTATACATGCGGTTTGATTTAAATAATGTGACGATCATTGTTGCGTTCTCCGGCTGGCCTTATTGATCTGGCTCATATTATCTTCCAGCAGCATCATCTGTTCCACAACATTGGGATATTTCTTGATGATCTTCCGCTGACGTTTATTAAAATCATTATTGCATTTAAAGAAAAAAACGATAGCCAGAAAGAGGGTCCAGGTCATTTTCTGTTTGCCGAGCTCAATCAGGGAGATCAGCTGACGGCTCACACCGACTTTATTTGCCAGTTCTGTCTGGGATATCTTTACCTCTTTGCGTAGATAGGGAAGCGCTCTGGAGAGGGTCTCGATCATGCTTTCCTGCTCTTCGGTAAGTCTTATATCCTTCACGGCGCCTCCTTTCCGGCTGTACGGCCATCGGTAACTTTCTAAAAGAATAATAGACAAGATGCAAATCATTTGTCAATAAAATAATCGCCGCAAAAGACTAATGATTAGTCAATTACGGCAATTATTTTTTCGGACCGTCCTGCGGCTCGTCCTCTTTACTCAGGAGGAGACCTTCTTCTGCAGTCTGGCTTCTTTCTCTTTCTGCTGCGCTTCCACGGCATCCTTCCCGAGCGGGTAGACAAAACGCAGCAGCAGGAAGATGGCAAGATAGAGCAGTGCGGGGACGAGAACAGACCAGGTGTACATCTCCATCAGCGTTCCATCCGTAATATTCGCCGTATTCAGCACATTGCCTTCATAGCCGATCTTGAACAGGGCAAGGTTCACGAAGACCGCCGCCACGCAGTGGCCAAGCTTCCGCATGAAGGAAAAGAAGGAATACGCGTAGGGCTCTTCCACGCCGGCGTTCAGCGCCGCGTGATCGATGGCATCCGAGGCGATCGACCAGGTAAGCAGGTAAATAAAGGTGGTCCCCACGCCGGAGATCAGCAGCACGATGATATAGAGCCACACGCTTCTGGTATGCAGGAGGTAGAGGATCAGATTTCCGATGCCGGCTGCCAGAACGCCGTAGGCGCAGAGCCCGCGCCGTCCGTATTTATTTCCCAGCTTCGTGGCGAAGAACATCATCACCGCGACAGGAAGATACTGAAAGACGGTGGGCAGCATGGTCAGCTCAGGGGCATCGAAATAATACTGGAAGAGGTATGCCGTATAGCTCATGGAGAACTGCTGAGACGCCAGATACAGCATTGCTACGCAGGCCGCGGTCACGAATGCGCGGTCCTTCAGCAGGGCAAGCATGCTTCGTTTGAAAATGCCCTTTTTATCCTGCTTGCTCGGCTCGATGATGCGTTCCTTCGTGCCTTTATACAGCACAACGTAGGACAGCATGGACAGAAGGGCGATGATGCAGACCCCTGTGATAATGATGGGGTAGCTCATGCGTTTGACGCCGTCTGCACCCTTTTCGTAGCAGAAACTGATCAAAATGAGAGCCGGGATCGCGCCGAAGACGCCGCCCACCGAGCGCGCGACCGAGAGCGATGCTCTCTCCCCGCTGTCCAGCGTGATTGCCTGCGCAAGCGACCCGTAGGGCACGTTCAGGCAGGTGTAGATCATCCCGAAGAACAGGTAGGTCACGCAGGCATAAAGGAAATAGCCGCTGCGGGAAAGGCCCGGGATCTTCACGAACATGAGGACCGTGATGGCCGCAAGCGGCACGGCAAACCATTTGAACCAGCGGCGGTAGCGGCCTGTTCCATCCGGCTGGAGCCTCGCAATGATGTGCCCGCAGATGGTGTCATTCGCCGCGTCCCAGAAACGGGCAAGGACAAACAGCAGCATGATGCTGATCACGCCGATCCCCAGGATATCCGTGTAATATTTCTGCAGCACCGACTGCACAAGGCCGAAGGTCACGCCACTTGCGACCTCGCCCATGCCGTAGGCGAATTTTTCCTTCCATTTGATGCCGGAAACGGCTGAAAGCTCCTGCTTTTCCATGCTCACATCTCTTTGGTGGGATCGTCCGTATCGCCCTTGACCAGATGCCAGAGCCTCCCGCATTTCCAGGCGCGGAACGCCTCTCCGGTCAGGCCGTAGTATTCTCCTTTATAGGTAAACAGGAGAATGTTGCCGAACAGGATAGACAGATAATTGATCTCCTCAAAGGGGAAGACAAAACTCAGCTCCTCTCCTTCCCCGCTCAGCGCTTTTCCGGCGATCTTCATGCGGTCCCGATACACCTTCAGCGAGCTGATCAGGATATCCCGGTTCCTGTAATCTTCCATCATCTGGTAAAGCCGCACGTTCTCTTCCGTAAAGAGCAGTTCTCCAGGCTCATGAGCCGCCGCGAAGGCGTCGAATTCCGGTTCGATGAAGCGCATCCAGTCACGCACATTATCAAACGGCAGGTCTTTCCCTTCCAGAAAGCCGTACTCATTATAGGTCCCGCGCATGCCGCAGGCGGTGCAGAAGAAATCATCCCCCTTGGTTTTGATGCTGTCCATGGCCTTGCAGCGGGGACAGATAAAGAGGATGTGGTTCATGCCGTAAGCGAGGTCTTTCCCTTTGTAGATCCAGCGCTTCTCCCGCTGCACATCGTAGGCGTTCTCATAGGTATCCCGGTTGATGATGTCCGTGATCTCCTTCGCGCTCATGCCCTTCAGCTGCTCTGAGCTGTAAACGCCCATGACTTTGCCTTCCACGTGGCCCTTGCGCAGGTGCTGCCTGGCCCAGCGGGGATAGGTGAAATAGCCGCCGCGGATGCGGTAGGTGACCAGCGCGCAGCCGGCCTTTTTGACCAGCTTTCCCAGGGCTTCCGGAGAAGGAATGGTCACCCCGTGGAAGGAGCGCTTCCCCTCGGGGTACATACAGATATTGTCGCCTTCGGAAACACGCTTCAGGATCTCCCGCATGGCGGAAAAGGATGCGCCGCCCTTCGGCAGCGGGATCGGATCGAGAAGAACACGCAGGTATTTCCCGTAAGAAGGATTGCGCAGCAGATGCTCGCCGCAGACAAAGCTCATGTGTCCGCGGCAGGCCAGCGTAGTGAACAGCATATCCTCTTCCGTCGTATGATTGGACAGCATGATATACGGTTCCTTCAGCTTCGGCATTTTATCGGTCGTAAAGCCGTATTTGATCTTTGCCGCCAAAAAGCAATAGATCTTCAGCAGAGCATAGACGATCCTTGGCAATACTCTTCCCTTTCGTTCCATCCGCCTTTGTCTCCTTGTCTTCCGCCCGGATCACGGATTTACTCGATAAACATCGCGTCTCCAAAGGAGAAGAATCTGTAACGTTCTTTGACCGCTTCCCTGTACGCCGCAAGGATATGTTCCCGCCCCGCCAGCGCACTGACCAGCATCACCAGCGTGGATTTCGGCAGGTGGAAATTGGTGATCAGGGCATCCACCATCTTGAAGCGGTAGCCGGGGTAGATAAAGATGTCGGTCCAGCCGCTGCAGGGCGAGATGCTTCCGTCTTCTTTCCCGGCACTTTCCAGTGTACGGCAGGAAGTGGTCCCTACGGCAATCACGCGGCCGCCCCGGGAGCGCGTCTCATTGATCAGGCGAGCAGCCTTCTCATCCACCTGATAAAACTCGGAATGCATATGGTGCTCTTCCACGGTCTCCGCCTTTACCGGCCGGAAAGTTCCGAGCCCCACATGCAGCGTGATCTCCGCGATATTCACCCCCATCCCGCGGATCTCATCCAGCAGTTCTTTGGTAAAATGAAGCCCGGCTGTAGGCGCAGCCGCGCTGCCGTCATATTTGGCATAGACCGTCTGATAGCGGTTTTTATCTTTCAGTTCATGGGTGATATACGGCGGAAGCGGCATCTGTCCCAGTCTGTCCAGGATCTCTTCAAAGATCCCGTCAAAGGAAAAGCGAACGATCCGGTTTCCTTCCTCCACGATATCCACGACTTCTCCGGACAGCAGACCGTCTCCGAAGACGATCTTTGTGCCTATCCGCGCCTTCTTTCCGGGTTTGACCAGCGTCTCCCAGGTATTTTCCTTTCCTTCCACCCGCTTCAGAAGCAGCACCTCAATGGCAGCGCCCGTTTCTTCGCGGCTCCCGATCAGTCTGGCCGGGATCACCTTGGTATTGTTGATGACCAGGCAGTCTCCCGCCCGCAGCAGGGAAGGGATCTCGCGGAAGACATGGTGTTCGATCTCTCCGCTGTCCTTATGCAGCAGCAGAAGTCTGGAGGAAGCGC
>Ga0129307_1001410_pt1 | contig 25787 bp, 18 predicted proteins | sample P1105metagenome_FD_94437 | JGI IMG/M metagenome (GOLD analysis project Ga0129307, IMG submission 94437) | Capybara group fecal microbial communities from Wisconsin, USA - P1105 metagenome | ecosystem: Host-associated > Mammals > Digestive system > Large intestine > Fecal | place: USA: Wisconsin...
CTCCGTGCAGCGCGAAAACCCCGAAATGGAACGCCGCTGCCAGGAAGTCATCGACCGCTGCTGGGCGATGGACGAAGAAAACCCGATTACCTTTATTCATGACGTGGGTGCAGGTGGACTTTCGAACGCCTTCCCGGAACTCGTGAACGATGGCGGTCTCGGCGGTAAGTTTGAACTCCGCAACGTTCCCAACGACGAACCGGGTATGAGCCCGTTCGAAATTTGGAGTAACGAATCCCAGGAACGTTACGTTATCGCTATTGCGGGCGATAAACTCGATGTGTTCGACGCGATTTGTAAGCGTGAACGCTGCCCGTACGCCGTGGTGGGCGAGGCGATTCCTGAAAAGCACCTGACCTTGACTGACAAGCACTTCGGTACGACTCCGATTGACATGCCGCTCGGCGTGCTCCTCGGCAAGCCGCCCCGCATGATTCGTAACGAAAAGAGCCAGAAGCGCCCGCTGAACTCTACCGTGGTTCCGGCTGATGCCTCCATCAAGGATGTGGCTCACCGCGTGCTTGCAAACCCGACCGTCGCCGACAAGACGTTCCTCATTTCTATCGGTGACCGTTCCGTGACGGGTATGATTTGCCGTGACCAGATGGTTGGCCCGTGGCAGGTGCCTGTCGCCGACTGCGCCGTGACCAGCGCAACGCTTGATACTTACGAAGGTGAAGTCATGAGCATGGGCGAACGCGCCCCGGTTGCCCTGATTTCTCCGGCCGCTGCTGCCCGCATGACGGTGGCTGAATCTCTCACGAACATGGCTGCCGCCTGCGTGCCCGATATGGGTCGCGTGAACTTGTCTGCTAACTGGATGGCTACGCCGAACTACGAAGGCGACGGCGCCGACCTCTACGAAGCCGTGAAGTCCATCGGTATGGAACTCTGCCCGGATCTCGGCATCACGATTCCGGTGGGCAAGGACTCCATGAGCATGAGCACCGTGTGGCAGGACGACAAGGGTAGCCACCGCGTGACCGCTCCGATTTCGCTCGTCATCAGTGCCTTTGCTCCTTGTGCCGATGTGCGCAAGACGCTTACCCCGCAGCTCTTGCAGGATAAGGATTCTACGCTCGTGCTCGTTGACTTGGCTCGTGGCAAGAACCGCATGGGCGCTTCCATTGCAGCCCAGGTCTACAACAACCTCGGCGACAAGGCTCCGGATGTAGATTCCGCCAAGGAACTCCGCGCCTTCTTCGAAACTATCCAGAAGCTCAACGCCGATGGCAAGATTATGGCTTACCACGACAAGAGCGATGGCGGCCTCTACACGACAGTTGCCGAAATGGCATTTGCCGGCCACGTGGGCGTGACGCTCAACGCTGCCGCTCTCAAGGGTAACCTCATCGACGCTTTGTTCAACGAAGAATTGGGTGCCGTTCTCCAGGTGAAGAACGCCGACCTCGCTGCTGTTAAGGCCGCATTTGAAGCTGTCGGCCTCGGCGATACCGTATCTGAAATCGGTACGCTCAATGATTCTTACAACCTGGTCATCGGCGACTACGCCGAAGGCCTCTCGGATCTCCGCGCCATCTGGAGCGACACGACCCGCCGCATCGCGGCCCTCCGCGATAACCCGGATTGTGCCGAAAGCGAATACACGCTCAAGCTGGAACAGGACAATCCGGGTATCACGCCGAAGGTTACCTTCGACGTGGCGGCGGGTGCAAAGGTCGTGAAGGACTATGCAAGCCGCCCGAAGATGGCAATCCTCCGCGAACAGGGCGTCAACGGCGAACTCGAAATGGCGGCCGCCTTCCAGAAGGCCGGCTTCGAATCCATCGACGTTCACATGACCGACATTCTCGAAGGTCGCGTAAGCCTCAAGGACTTCAACGGTCTCGTGGCCTGCGGTGGCTTCAGCTACGGTGACGTTCTCGGTGCCGGTGAAGGCTGGGCCAAGAGCATCCTCTTCAACCCGAAGGCCCGCGCCGAATTCGAAGCTTACTTCAACCGCAAGGACACCTTCACGCTCGGCGTCTGCAACGGCTGCCAGATGGTCTCGAACCTCAAGGACTTGATTCCGGGCGCCAAGCATTGGCCGCGCTTTGTGCAGAACCTCTCCGAACGCTTCGAGGCCCGCTTCTGCACGCTCAAGGTCGAAGACACTCCGGCCGTGCTCCTCAAGGGCATGGCAGGCTCCGTGCTCCCGATTGCGGTCGCACACGGCGAAGGCCGCGCGGAATTCGCTAGCCGCGAAGCCGCCGAAGCCTGCCTCAAAACCGGTCTCGTGGCGCTGCGTTACGTGGACGGTAAGCACGAATACACCGAACGTTACCCGCTGAACCCCAACGGCTCTCCGTTCGGCATCAACGGCCTCTGCTCCGAAGATGGCCGCGCGCTCGTGATGATGCCGCACCCGGAACGCGTGTTCCGTACCTGCCAGTACTCCTGGCACCCGGCAGAATGGGGCGAAGACGGTCCGTGGATGCAGCTGTTCCGCAACGGCAGAATTTTTGTGGCCGAAAAGGGCTAATGTAGGGAACAAGAACGCTGGTTGGCCCTTTTCTCTCGCCTCCGCCCTCAGCTTTCGCTTGAGGGCTTCGGCTCACGCTTCGTCGGCTAATGGAGTCGGGGCGAGCATGCCCCGCGCTTTGTGTCACCCAGGCGGTCATCCTGGCCTCAGTGCTGGGATTGCCATATACGCTTGATAAATCCGCATATCGCACTCCGCGAAGCGGATTTTTTTGTCAATTGCTAAATTTTAAGCTTAGGCATGTTAAAAAAAGGCTTGCATACTCGTGTCTGTAAGTATTTAGAAAGTTTTCTGTTACATTTTCCCTTTTTGTTTATATATTTACAGGAAATAATATCCATAATCAAGGAGTTAACATGCTTAAAAAAATCGGGTTGGGCATAATTCTTACCGCATCCTTCGGTCTTATGTCTTGTGAAGACAGTTCCAGTTCCAGCAGTGGCGGAAAAGTAACCGTTTCGTGCAAGGTTGTAAGTGAAGATCCGTTTACCATCAAATCCTCTGAAGCGGGAATTTCCGGCAACATGACATACGAGTTAAAAGATGGCAAGGTTGTAGAAACGTATAAATTCGATGATTCTTCCATCGCCAAAGATGAATGCAACGATATGAAATCGCGTGGCGGTTACTCTAAAGTTACATGCGATGGTAAGAAGGTCGTTGCCTATTCCGAAGACGAGATGACTGATGCTGAGTTTAAGCAATACAAGAAATCCTTGAAAAAGTATTGCGAAGATATGGATGGCAAGACCATTGATATCAATGATTGGGGCGATGATGATGATGTCCCTACAAGTAGCAGTTCCAAAGCCACGTCCTCTTCGGCTAAGTCTTCAACAACCACGTCCTCGTGTGAATTTAAGCTCAACAATGACGTATGGGAATATTCCTACGCTACAGAAAAGGATGCTTCAGGCACATCTGCGAAGGGGACTGTTCGTTATGAGTTCAAAGGTAAGGATGTGACCATTACGGAAAACTCCACCAAAAGCGGTTCTTTAGTGAAGTCTATCTGTCCCACCTTGAAAGAGGAGGATTATGAAGATTCCGATGAACTTGGCTCGGATAAAATGGAGACTACCTGCAATGGAGATGAAATGATTGTGAAAACAACTTCGGTCATTCGTAATTATAAGGAAAATTACGCCTCCAAGGAAGAAATGATGCAGGCATTGACTACTCAATGCCAAATGAGGCAGTAATCGAAGTATCCTGAACATTTCGAATAACAAAAATCGCTTCCTGCATCCCCGCAGGGGCGTTTTTTTTTGATTTTGTATGTGGTTCTAAATTGGATTGTGTATTCATAAATCTACAAAGTTCAATATTGCTATATTGTGTGTGTGAAAACGCTCTATAATTTTTTTCTGTTTGCTTTTATCGTCTCTGTCCTGCATCCTTGCGATGCGAAGCAAACAGAACCGGTTGTCGAATTATCTTCGAATGCAACTCGAAGCTTTGAAGGTTTTGTGCGCGATACGAGCGCGTATGCGATGGTCGTAGATACGAGCGTTCGCGAAAGTGTCTTTAAAGAAACGCTCGTTCCCGTTGAAAAAGGCGGCTTTGCAGAGTACTTTTCTAGGTATCCAGAAAATAGAGAAACGAATAGAAATAAAATTTTCTACGCCTATTCTGATTCAATAAGCCCTTTTGTTGAATACCGTTCCAAATCATCTTCATTCCTTGATGTTGTTTCACTCGCGTATGCCAATCATTACTCCATGGAAATTAGCCCTGATGACATTTGGCTTATGATATTGGATGGTTTCCGCCTCCATGTAAAGATGAATCGCAATACTCTGAAAAGCCGCTTTGTTGCCCCAGGTACTGATACTGCTATCAAAGTTATTAATAATTCATTGAGTTATAAATCTACGCATAATGAATGGTTTTGGACAATCTCGAATTTGTATGATTCGTTGCAGTCTAAATTGCCCAAACAAACAGGGGAACCGCTGAAGACGAAGTTCTCGACAACAAGTCCGGTAGATAACAATATTTCACGCTCTATGGTTATGGCGGTAGCCTCGGAATACTATTCTTTTAGTGTTTTGACAAGTTGTGGAATACCCAAAATCAAGGTTAACGGAACTAAAGAGGATTGGATGTTGCTTAAAGAATCCTTTAACAAGTTGGCCTTGCGGTTGAATATGAAGTGGTGGACGAAAGGCCTTAATCCAATTCTTGATGAATTTATCAATGTTTTTGATGGTAAAATAAATTTAGAACATTGGAGAAGTATTTACAAATATTACAACCCCAAAGGATGCGGCAGTCCTAGCTTTGATGGCTGGATTTCAAGGCTTTTGCCTTATACGAAAGAATTTGTTCACGATGGGTTCACCTATATAAAGCATTCGGATTGGGATAAACGGATTTTTATTTCTGATATTCCTTCGGGAATCACGTTTGTAGATGTGAAATGGATTTACTACGGTAGAATGATTCCTTTAAAGCTTTATACTGGTTTTGTAGGAATTCAAGTTGATACCACGACAAACATGTTGAAAGCGGCTAGAGGGTATGCTCTTATGGCCTATGGGTTGCTGTGTTTGAAAAACGATGCTAAAGAAGTTGAATACATTCCAGGAAAACCACTCCGCTTGCATGAATCTTTGGCGTTTTCGGATTCTATGAATGTTTATGGTAAAAAAGGTTTGCTTTATTCAACCCATGATTTTGAAGAAATTGAACGCTTTGCGGAAGCGTCCTATTTGGACGAAGAATATCTTGATAAAGATTTTTATTATGATAGATTGAATTTGAAAGATGATAAACCGAATTTGTTGATTAATTTGTATCGAAAGGGTGAATTACTAGACCGTATCTTTTATTATGCCCGCCCTAAAATAGACGGTGATGGCGCCATTCGTTCTCTAAGAGGAATTGGAAGATGGAATAAAAATGCTGCTATCAAAAAGTTTTTTAAACAACATAAAATACCTATAAAAGGAATAGTCGATGAATTTCCAAACGAAAAGGATCTTCCTAAATTCAATCTTGAAATCTATGTCGATACTGTTATTTTGAAAGATGGGAAAAAAGTTGATGGAAAAATGGATGATCTTAGAATAGGGATAATGGGGGCTTTGAGAGAAACTTGTGGCTGGCGGCTTGAACAGGTTATAAATCGCCATCGTAAATATGATTTTAATGATTCTATTGTGGCCACAATTTCGTATAAGGATGAAGGACGTGTTGATTCTATTTTGATGGATTTGAAACCTGAAATTAGTTCTTTCCAAAAAGAAATTCAATCTATCTTGAATTATGCGTGGATGCCTCCAAAAGTTCATTGGGATTATGGTAGTGCAAATGCACAAGAAATTGTTGACAAAATAAAAGTTCGTATAACCTTATCAAAGGATTATCGAATGGTGTGCAAACAGAATGGGGTTGTTGCGAGAGATTCCGTTGGAGTCTTTGGTGCTTGGACTATAGGAAGAAACTACGTTCCTTGCAACGCAATTGATTTTTCGAAAGATCTTGCGACTGGTGAAATATATCGTTATCGATGTGAACAGTTCGATGAAAAGTATGCTAATTTGAAATCAGCTCAAAATGTTCGTGGTGATATAAAAGTTAGTTATGATAAAAATAAATACGAAAATCGTAAGAGTACGTTGAAAAAACTGAGTGATATCTTTGTCTCTATTAAAATTCCGCCCTGCTTTGTGGAAGAATGAGTATAGGAGTGTTGCCTTGATTCGTTGATTTTTATATCTTCTTCGCGAAAGAAGTGAAAATACAATGAAATCTCTCGTTATTTACATTCATGGGAAAGGCGGCAACGCCAACGAAGCGAATCACTACAAACTCCTTTTCCCCAATTGCGATGTTATCGGTTTTGATTACAAGTCGGAAACTCCGTGGGATGCCAAAAAAGAATTTCCGTCTTACTTCGATTCAGTTTCCGCGGGCTATGACGAAGTCTACCTGATTGCTAATAGCATCGGGGCGTTTTTCTCGATGAACGCGCTCGCAGGCAAGCGGATCAAGCAGGCTCTCTTCATTTCGCCGATGGTCAACTTGGAAAAACTCATTTGCAACATGATGATGTGGGCGAATGTCACCGAAGATGAACTCCGCGAAAAAGGTGAAATCGCGACGAATTTTGGCGAGACTCTTTCGTGGAAATACCTTTGCTACGTGCGTGAAAATCCCATCCGTTGGAACATCCCGACGCATGTTTTATACGGCTCCAATGACAATTTGACCGACATTGAAACGATGCGTGAATTTGCTCGAAATACGGGTGCGTCACTCACGGTGATGCAAGGTGGTGAACACTGGTTCCATACGGACGAGCAGATGGAATTTTTAGATAGGTGGATTAAACAATGCCAGAACAGACTTTAACACGCGAATCTTTGGTAGAATTCTTCGGTGAAGAAGAATATGAAAGGTTGTGCCGCCACGAGGCGGGCCATGCGCTAATCGCCATGCTGTTCAAACGCCAGATTGACTACGTCAGAATCAACAATTCCAAGGAAAAGCCGAGCACCACGCGCATGCCCGGCAGTTCGCTCGATGGTGCCGCCCACATCGCCATTGCTGGCCACATGTCGGACTTTTTGATCCGCAAAAATTTCTCATGCGACCTCGATACCGTCATGAAAGAACTCCCGATGGAACTTTACAGGAGCGATCCGGATTACCAGAGTTTCCAAGCGGCCTGCTATTACTACCAGCTTGCCGAAACAAACGTCGTCGAACAAGTTTACAACCTCATGATGGCTTGCCAAAAGTCGCTTACCGCAATCGTTGCCGCCCTCAACGAAAAGACGAATTTGAGTGGTGCCGACCTCGCCGCCATTATGAGCGGTAAGTAATCCCGTTGCACCCCTGTCATTCCGGCTTGTCATCTTTGGAGACCGTCATCCTGACGAACGAAGGGAGGAAGGATCCAGTCAATTTTTCGCTTTTGCACTACAAGAATTTACTGGATCCTTCATTTCGCTAGCGCTTCATTCAGGATGACGAAATGCAGTATGTCATTCCCATCCCGGAACAAGTCCGGGATGACAGTCGGGAATCTCCTTTTTTATACATTATTTTACTTTTTATTATTAAATCTCCGCAAGGCCATGTTGTTATATTGTTATTATGCATAGCCTTTACAAATTCCTTTTCCTCGTCCTTGCCGCATGCGTTCTGCTCTCTTGCGAACAGAAACAATCCGAGCAAGTGATTGAAATTTCCTCGAAACCGACCGGAAATCTCGAAGGCTTCGTTCGTGATACGAGCGCTTATGCTTTGGTTGTCGATACGACCGTTCACGAAAAAGCTATCGCAGGCGAATTGATTCCAGTAAATCAAGGTGGCTTTACGGAATATTTTAAAGGCAAATCGCAAGAAGGAACGAATGCGAAAAAGATATTTTATGCATATTCGGATTCCATAAGTCCTTTTATTAGAGAATCATCTTCTCCGAGAATGTCCTTTATAAATCTAGTGGAGCACGCGTATGCTTGTCATAATTCCATAGAAATAAATCCAGACGATATATGGCTTACAATTTTGGACGGCATTCGGCTCCATGTGAAAAACAATCGTGATTCACTGAAAGACCGCTTTGTGTCTCAGGGGGCTAATACAACCATCGAAATTCGGAATGACTCGCTTTCGTGGAATACGACGTATGAAAAATGGCATGGCGTTCTCGCGGATTTATTCGATTCTCTGCAAGAGAAAATGCCTGTAGAAACTGGAGAACCGTTGAATGTTAAATTCTCGACGACAAGCCCGATTGATTACAACATATCTCGTTCCATGGTGATGGCGGTCGCCTCAGAATATTATACTTATACATTGATTGCAGCTTGTGGAATCCCCAAAATCAAGGTGAACGGAACGAAATTGGACTGGAGCTTGCTTAAGGATTCTTTTAACAAGCTTGCGTCACGATTGGATTTGGAATGGTGGGCGAAAGAGTTAAATCCCATTCTGGATGAATTTGTCAATATTTTTGATGGAAAAATCGATTTAAATCATTGGAGAAGCATCTTTAAAGATCCTGGAAGTGAATGTGGGAAGCATCCGGTTGATGGATGGATAACCAAATTTTATCCTTATATAGGCCGTGATAAACCAGAACGTCGAAAGAATTGGAATGTTGCAATTGGTGATGTAAATGATATTCCGAAGGGATTGACGGACGTTGACGTCAATTGGATTTATAACGGCAAGAAAATTCCTCTGAAAATTTATACGGGCTTTGTCGGTTTTCAGGCCGATACGACTAGAAATATGCTGAAAGCATCTCGCGGATATGCGCTCATGTCTTATTGCGGCTGGTGCGATATGGATTCTATTGCAAATAAGCTTAAGTATATTCCAGGAAAGCCTCTCCGCTTGCAGGAATCTTTGGCCATTTCGGATTCGATTGAAATCTATAATGCACAGGGTATTGCTTATGCAACAAGTGATCCGAAGGAAATTGAAAACTTTGCCGCAGCATCATCGCTCAAAAATGAAACCGATGAATATCATCATGAATCTTATCCTTATGAAATTGATGAAAAAATTTCTAATGTTGAACCGTTCTGTGTAGTTAACTTATATAAAGGTGGAAAAGTTATAGAACATTTAAGCCTTTATAAACAGATCTGGAAAAAATATGTTGTTCTTACGCAAGAGATTGGGACTCTTAACGATCCTCTTTCATTAGAGGCTTTTTTCAAGGAACGCCATATTTCTTTTGATGGTGAGTTTAATGGATTTACAAATGATAAAAGTATCCCGGAATTAGACGTGGATGTTTTTGTTGATTCCTTTGAACCCAAAGAAGGCAAAGTTGTTAAATATGATTTTGTTTATGATGGTAAAAAGGAAAATTTTAAAAAGACTATCGCTTGGCGATTAAAAAAGGCTTTCTATAAACATTATAAAAATGATTTTAAATTATCTGTTGACGCCAAACTTGAGTATGGCGAAAATGGTCGGGTTATAAATGTCATTATGAGTACAGAACACCCTAAGTACAATGCGTTTTTAGAAGATGTTAAGGATGCTCTTTATTATGCTTGGGATGCTCCAATAATTGATGATGACGGAGTCAATGATTTTATCGTAAAGTCAGTGAAGTTGCAATTATCTTTTTCAAGAAAGTATCGTATGGTTTGTAAGCGGAAAGGGCAACCCTCGAAAGCTTCGGTTGAAATTGTGGGCGACCTAGATGCAGAAAAGGCTCTTTGCAGTGAAATAATCTTTACGAAAGACTTTGTTTCAGGAAATGTAAATCGTTATGAATGTAATGAGTTCAATAAGAAATCTGGACGAAATGAAATCATTCTTGTTTCCAGAAATGATATTTTCGTTCGATCTGACGAAGTGCATTATGGCCGTCTTTCGATTTCGGATGTCGTAACCCTAAAAATTCCGGCTTGCTTTAGTCCATAGCTTAGAGCGTAGCGACGCCATAGCCCACACCTCATTTGACAAATCGTCAACGTTTTTATTGGCGTAATTTTTGCGATTGCCGTGCATTGATGTATATTTAAATTCGGTGTTATGGGCTTTCGTTGTTTGGGGAATAAACGCGAATGGCTTAGAACCAAAGGATTGATATGTTTAAACAGCACATTCGCGTCGCCGCGCTTTGCGGTGCGCTTTCTTTGACATTGGGCTCAAATTCTTTTGCGGCGGATTTGCCGACGGCAAACGAAATGTTTGCGAAGATGGGCTTTGGCATAAACATTGGAAATACGATGGAAGTTCCAGGGAATCCGACGGGGTGGGGCAACAAGTTCCCGACCGAGGCGTATATTGATTCGGTCAAGGCGGCGGGTTTCAGCACGATTCGCATTCCGTGCGCTTGGGATAGCCACGCGAGTAACGGAGTCATCAACAAAAGCTGGATGGATTCGGTGCAGACTGTGGTAGATATGTGCATGCGCGCGGGGCTCGTGACGGTTCTCAATATCCATTGGGATGGCGGCTGGCTCGAAGAAAACTTGAAGGATGCCAAGAAGGACGAGGTGAACGCCAAGCAGAAAGCGTACTGGACGCAAATCGCAACGCACTTCAAGGACTACAATGAGAATTTGCTTTTCGCTAGTGCAAATGAGCCTGCGACAACAGACGATAATTACAAGCACGAAACTGAAATTTTGATGGTTTATCATAAGACGTTCGTGGATGCCGTGCGCGCGACAGGCGGTAATAACGCAAGCCGTACGCTCGTGATTCAGGGCCCTTCCACAAGCATCGATCGCACGAGTGAAGTGATGCCGGTGAGCAAACTCCCGAAGGATGTAATCGCGAACCGCTTGATGGTCGAAGTGCATTTCTATGACCCTTATACATACACGCTCTTGAACGATGTGGTCGATTGGGGCGCTCAAGTCTATCCGCAGTATTACTGGGGTGACGATCTTGCATCAGGTGCGGATATCGTGCATAACTGCGGCTACAACGCTTGGGCAGGTGCCATGGGCGACAAGTGCACGAGCTCCCAGATTCAGGACCAGTTCGGCAAGATGAAAACGAACTTTGTCGATAAGGGTGTGCCTGTGATTATCGGCGAGTTCGGTGCCAATGACCGCGTGGGGGTGTTGACCGGCGACAATTATGCGAAACACCGCAAGGGCCGCCTCGCTTATTACGATGCTGTTATGAAACTTGCAAAACAAAACAAGGTGGTGCCTATCGCTTGGGATACGGGTCACGAAGGCGAAAACAACATGACTATTATCCGTCGCCAGACAGAACCGGACGGTTCCGTGTTCGACAAGGACGTCCTGAACATCATGCGTCATGCGTACGGTCTTGACGATTATGTGAACAATGGCATAACGCATGTGGAAAACTTCAAGACCGATGACGGAAAGACTGGAATTGGGGTGATGCGTCCACGTCCGGTGCAGTCCCGCAGCTTGCGCGGTTCCCGCACTTATGACCTGCTCGGCAAGCAGAACCCGCAGGCGAGAGTCGTGAAAGTCAAGAAATAGGTTTTAGGTTATAGGTCTCAGGTTTTAGGTACAAAAAGCAAAGAGTCTCGACGTTTGTCGGGACTTTTCAAAATTTACTGGATCCTTCGTCGCTTCGCGTCTCAGGATGACTTGCTCGAGGGTGACAGACTCTCCGCCAGTTTCCAGCTACCCACTTCTTACTGCCTACTGTGGCTTTGCCGCGACTACTAGAATCCTATGCTGGCTTGCACCATGTAGATTCTATTTTCTTCTTGGCCTGTATAGTAACCGCGTTCTTCACCCCAGGTGGCCGCTTCAAACGTGAAGAAGCGAAGCACTTCGACGCCGATACCCGCAGTCGGATACCCGCCCCTGAAACCGGCGGCAAGGCGCAAAGCGATGAAGCGTACTTCGTTGTTGAGGCCTGGAATTGCCGCAAGAGTCTGTTCCAGTTCAAAACCGAAGTTGAGGTGGCTGAAGAACTTGTAGTTTCTATCGGCGTTGAACATGTCGGCGAAGTCTACCGCGACATTGAATTTACGGCCGAATCCTGTATTGCTGTTCATGAATTTCGGGCTGTAGTTCGCGCCTATCGTGAAGTTCGGAATCAGCGTTTCTCCGGCAAGCGACTTGAAGTAGATGTCTCTGAGTGACGCACCGAAACGCACTTCGCGGTTGAATTGGTAAAGGACACCCATGTCGAGGCCAAACGAGAATGTCTTGGAATCGAAGAAATCGTCAGTGGCGTTATCGAGTTTGTTTTCAAGCGTATCGACGACACTCTTGTAGTTTGCCATACCGAGCGTAACCATTTCTGTCTTGTGGCGTTTTGCAATTTTTGCGCCAAGACCTACAGAAAGCGTGTTTGGAATAATTTCGTATGCGCCACCAGCCTGGGCTACGGCATCGATGTAGAACGTATCGACAACGAGGTAGGGGAGAATCAAGCCGCCTTCAACATAAGGGGCTACGTTTCCGTTCATCCAGAATGCCGCACCAAAATTGTGGAATGCCAATTCCGCATCGAACTTCAACCTCATTTCCAATGTCTTGTGGTCATGCGAATTGATAATCTTGAGGTATTTGGGATTGTTGACAAGTGAATCTAAAATGGCGCTGGTTCTGCTGGAACCCATTGAATCGGCAGCGCTTTGTGCGCGTCTGAACAAGTCCTGAACATCGGTCACGTCGCCATAAGCCGAAAGAAACTTGCTGAATTCACCGGCTCCGCCAAATGTGAGTCGCATGTCGCCAATCCAGTTGCGCGGATAGTAGCCTTGTTCCGGGCGCTTGTCGTAGTTACCAAGCCTGTTGATTTGGCTTAAGCCTGCATAGTTAAAGTGGATAGCGTCTTTGTCATCGACAACGGCTACATGGGCTCCACCCATGGATTCTGCACGGAGCGAAATGTGTCTGGGAGACTTTGCCGATGCAAAGCTTACGCTTAAAATGAGAATTGCAAGTAAGGCTATTTTATTCATTTTGCATTTCTCCCTTCAAACCATTTCTTGAAATCATCATCGGAGTAGTTGACCCAACATCCGCCGACCATTTCTTTGCGCTTTTTCAACGAGTATTTAATGTTGTTTATATCTGTATCGTGACGGATAAGTTCTTTGTTCTTGATTTTATCTGCAAGGTTTTTGCCGGGGAATTTCAGGTCAACGGCGAACTTGAGCAGGTGGTTGTTCTGTTCATCGCGATCGTCGGGATCACGGATGACGTATTCCCATTCTTTCGGGTCGTTCGTTCCCATTTGACCATTCATGTCGATGTCGATGACTTCGTATTTTTCAATGGTATTGAGGTGGTCTACCTGTGATTTGGTTAGGTCGTAAGCTTTTCCGTCCTTGTTGACTTGTGTGGTGTTATCGTCTTTTGTTACAAAGGTGTTCTTTACGAGAACCACCGAGCGGTAGTCTCTGCCGTCTTCGTCAATTTCACCATCGCCATCGTTGTCGTAGTTGTCCACGACTTCTTCGTCAACGCATCCGTCGCCGTCGTCGTCCATGCCGTTTCCGAACACGAAGAACACGTCGGTCCGTTCTTCTTCAACTGTCTGGGCCCTGTCGTTTAATTGGATGACTGTGTTGGCAAGTCCAACCGTTGCGTCGGTGTAGAATTCGTCGCCGATGTCTTGTCGCGTGGAGTCGGGGAGGTAAGCTTTGATGATTTCTGCAGAGGCGTCCGGTGCGACTTTAATCGCTTCGGATGCCGCCGCCATGTCCTGGAGGAATGGCTTGAGGCTGTCGCCGAGATCGTTCAAGGTGTTTAAATTCAACTTCATGCCCGCGCTGTCTGCCGAGAGCACGGAGGTCAGTTGTGTCTGAACATTGCGGATGCGGAGGGCGGCCTTGGATAGCAGCAAAATGGCGTAGCTGTCGGCGATATCGCTGAACCGCACCTTCTTGTCTGTTTTTCCGGTCGTGTCGCGAGCGATAAAATCGTTCAGGTAGATTAAGACGGAGTCGATGCCTCTTGAAATGCTTGCCGCCCTTTCGTCCGGCATTTCAAGGAATCCGTTGGAGGTCGAATTGTCGTCCGCCTTTTGAGCATAGGATACCAGTTCGAATACGTTAAGTCCTTCTTGACTGTTCAGCACGCACTTGGAGAGACCGACCCATGCTTCGGAATATCCGGAGTCAGCCGCAATTGCCCTGTTGAAAAGTCGACGGGCGGAGTCGTAGTTTGACTTTTGGTACTCGTGGTAGCCGTCAAGCGTCAGGGCAGCCGCATCGTCACTCTCGGCGTCGTGGCTCTCCGTCGGGTGGAACAGGTTGCAACCGACCATGCCGACAGACAAAGCGATTACGAGGGACCACATCCGTTTGCTTTGTGATATTTTACTCATTTTGCTAATCCTGAAACGATTTCTCCATATAAAAAAATAACATCATTATTATAAAAATGAAAAAATTGTGTTTTTTTATCGGCTTTTTTTACGATTTTCTCTTAAAAAAATATATTTGCGCTCGATGGAAGCGTACAAAGAGTATTTTCCGACGAAATCTTACCGCATCGCCGAGATGCGACTTTCCACCCTGCTTAGGGTCGAAAGAGACCGTCTTGACGGGATTGCCTCCGCTTTGGGTCGTGAATGCGCCATCAATGCTGATAACTTACGGGAACAGTTACCCCATATACTCCAGTTTACGAAATCTTATCATGAAGCCTATGACCAGTATTTGAAGGCGGTGCTTGTGCAACAACCGCGCCCTATCCAATGCAGGCCGGCTTGCGGAAACTGCTGCCACCATTACCCGATGTCGGTGGAACCGTTCGAATTGATTTCCATGTACAGCGAACTGCGGAAACGCGATGATTTGCTTACTTTGATGGAAGCCTGCCAGATGCGTTCGGATAAATTCGAATCTTTTTTCGAGGCTCGCAAGGAGTCGGGGCTATCTGAGGACGAAGCCGAAGATGGGGCGCTTCATGACTATTTTTCTTGGTGGCGTTCTTGCCCGTTTTCGAACGGGGTGGGCGATTGCACCATCTATCCGTTGCGGACTGTTTCTTGCCGCATGTATTTCAGCGAGACGGATCCGAAATACTGCACTCCCGATATGCTTCAGACCGAAAAGAACGATAGCTATATAGTTTATATGCCAGATGTCGTGGAAGATGCCGTATATGGAATCTCGGAACATTATTCCGCGCTTGACTTGCCTGAAAGTTTTTTTGGCGGGCTCTTGGCGTTGAACGGCTATGAAGGAGTCTTGGGCGCGTGAATTCGTTTGATGAAAGCGGGTTCCCCGCGATGTCGCCTGACGGACAGATGGATTTGTTCGGTTTCGTTGCTGCGGACAAAGGGCCCGAAGTCAAGATCCCGTCACCGGATTGCTCTGCCAATGGACTTGTGCATTTCAAGTATAGTCCGTTGATGAAGAAGAGCATCCGTTGCAAGGGGGGATTTTTGTTCGGACATCCGGAAGTGCTTTTGCCTGCGTACATGAAGGCCCCGGAATTTGCCGATGCCCGTGAACTTGCCGCAGAATGGGCGGAACATGCGGTGCGTCGCAAAACGCAGAAAAACAAAGCTATTATCAAGGACCTTGTTAGCCGTTTTTGGCAGGCTGTCGATCAGATTTTTACTGATAAAGGAGAAGCCCCGCTTGCGAGCAAGGGGCGTTTGCCGCCAATTCGTCCGCAAGGCGTTCACCATAACTTGACGGATGTACTTGCCGCCATCAACAACACGTATTTCGACGGGACGCTGACGTGCAGAATCACTTGGAGCAATCGCGTGGGGGGCCTCAGTTTCCACTCCGTGCGCAAGGACCCGGTGACAGGCGAGAGTTTCCACCTCATCAGCATCAGTCGTGGTTACGATGCCGCGAATTGTCCTTTATATGCAATCGCGGGAGTCGTTTATCATGAGTGCTTGCATATCGTGATTCCCGTCGAGGAACGTCAAGGGCGCAGGGTCGTTCATGGTCGCGAATTCCGCCAACGCGAAAAGCGCTACATCTATTACGATGAATGGATCAAGTGGCACAAGGAAGTGCTACCGCGCAACATCCGCGCCATGAGGCACCATAAAGCTCTTTAGAATAAAAACTCTACCAACTAAGTTCTACCGACTAGAACTGCGGGTATCCGTCTTTTAGACTTTCGTCGTAGTGGGCGCGTTCACCGCCGATGAACTTCGGACGTGTGCGTGCGGCGATAAGCATTGCTTTGCCGATGTGGTTCTGCTGTAAGCGCACGGGAACAGCGACTTCGCGTAGGTGCATGCCGATAAGGGTCCCGCCGATGTCTAGTCCGGCGTTTGCCTTGATGTGTTCGAGTGCTACCGGAGCTTTGAAGGCTGCGTAGCAGGCCGTTGCAAAGGAGCCGCCGGCTTTAGGTTGCGGCACAACGTTTACGATTTCTGCGTTCGGAACGGCTTCGTGTTCGATGATGATGGCGCGGTTCAGGTGCTCGCAGCATTGTGCAGCGATGTAGATGCCTTGTGTGCCGAAAACGCTCTGGAGCCCTTCGTAGATGGCTTTCCCGACCTCGGGGACGGAGTGGCTACCGACCTGGTTGCCCAAGGTTTCGCTGGTGCTGCAGCCGACGACTACAATATCGCCTTTTTTGAGATGCGCCGCTTCGACGAGTTCCGAGGCGGCTTTGGCGGCGTCCGACTTGATTTGCACGACAATATTCTTGTCGTCAACTTCGTAAGTAATGCCTGCCATTGATGTGCTCCTGTTAAAGTTTTGCGTAAAAGATAAATTTTTTGACAAAAAAAAATAAAATTTATTCCACAAAATCGCCTATTCGTATTATATTGATAGCAGATAACTTAGGCGTCAGCTTTGGGTTGTTTTATGAGTGAACATATGCATAATACCACAAATGTTATAGGGCTAGATAGAAAGAAAATCAAAGATTTCTTTCTGAGCAAACTTCCTGAAATGAAGGAAGCGGTTATTGATGCCATTATCGACATATTGCCAAGTGTTCCGCATTACCAAGAAGAAAACGACCATTTCACGTTTCGAATCATCATGGGAAACGGAAATACGCCGATGGGCTGGAACCGCCGTATCTATAAGTTTTCGGGAGATGCCCTGGAAAACCTGTACAAAGAACGCGTCAAAGCCTGCTTGAAGGATGTTATCCATTTTTGCAAGAGTGGATGCGACTTGATTATACAGCAGATGCCCGGACGAGAAAAGTCGGAATCGTCTATTCAAGTCGGAGTGTTCCAGTCGGATATCGGGAACGCTGGCGAGACCGAACGTGCTCTTCTTGAAAAAGGTTTTTTGCTGATTGAATGCGTCAACGTTTCTAAAATCTGCATCAATTCGCATACATCGACGGGGGACAGCGACCATTTGCTGATTCGTTTTGATTTGGATGAAAACGAATTTGCGAATGATTTTACGGATTCCAATACGGGATCATACCCGAAGGGATTCTGGGCGGGTCTCTTTTCGCAAATCAAAAGAGAGGTCCACGGCACGATTTGTCTGTTTGTGGATCCGTCGTGGGATGGCAATAAAGACGAAAATTTTGATGGCGGTAAGATAGTCTTTGACGAATACAAGGACTTGCAGATTAAGCCCGATTCCATGTTGGATTCGCAGTCGTATCATGATTTGTATGAACAGAATTTTATTCGTAAAATGTTCATTTCGATGTTGAACTACGACGGCATTACCGTTATTGACACGAATGGTTGCGTGCGCGCCTTCCACTGCTTTGTGGCCATTCACCGTGGCAAGTTCACATCGGGTGGTGCTAGACACCGCGCATACAGGGCTCTTGCGAACTTGTTCAAAGATAACGAGTGTTACAAGGCTCTTTATTTCCAGTCTCAAGAAGGAAATATCCGGTTTTACTACAAGTTCCGAGTGTCTTCTGCGTTTGATTCCGAGGTGATGAACCGTTGTAACGGCGTTGTTGCAACTGAACATGCAAAGACGAACGCGACTGATCATTTGGAGGGCGAAACATCCTTATTTGCCGCACCTCATGTGAACTCTGCCGAAAATGCTCATGTAGAGGAAACTTTTGATTTGTCGGAGTATTTAAATCGCCTGCGTGAAGCTCATTTGGGAATAGACAACTTTTATAATGAACCGAAACCGGCTGAAGAATTGTTCAATGCGATTTCCGAAATGACGGACAAGTCATGGAGCCAGGTGAATGTTGAACGCGTCATCAATGTGCCTCTTGTTAGTTTGATTGGCAATTCGTACGGCTATTCGACAAATGCGGAACCATTCCTCAAGAAATTCCTTGAAAAGATTCCGAATTCGGTCTGGACTATTTACTTGAACAACAAGTGCTATGAAGATTCTTCGCTATCGGCAACGTTAGGCAGCAAGAATCAAGAAAGCCAGTGGTCCAAGCTCATGAATGAAACGGGCACGGACGATTCCAATGAAGAAAAGTACGTCACGGACGAACTGGCGGAACACATCAAGATTGTCTATAAGCACGTGAGCCAGTTCTTTACGAAAAAATTCGAAGAAGAACGCAGCCTTTGGGAAAAACTGTTTAAGGGGTATTAGCTTTCTTCTCGCGGTAGAATAAATAAATCATCCAAGCGAGACCGACGATAAACATCAGCGAGCAGAGCGTCTGTCCGCGGCTCATGCCAAAGAGGTCGACACGACCGAGGTGGGCGTCCGGCTTGCGGAAAAATTCGATGAAAAAGCGGAACAGACCGTATCCCATCAAGTAAAGGCATGGAATTTTATCTTGCAGTTTCGGAATCTTGCGAAGGTTGTACAATACGACGAACAAGATGATGCCTTCGAACAACATTTCATAAAGCTGGCTGGGGTGGTGGAGTACCGGGTCTGCAAGAGTGCTGTCGTGGGCGAGCGGGAAGTACATGCCGATAGAACTTGTCGTCACTTCGCCAAAGAGTTCACCATTGATAAAGTTGCCGTAACGCCCCCAGGTGTAGGCGAGCGGTGCGGCAAGCATGGCGAGGTTGAATGTTTTCCAAACATCGAGCTTGTTCCTCTTGGCTCCGATATAGCAGAAGATGATTCCAAGAATAAGTCCACCGTGGTAGGACATCCCGGAAATCCCGACAAAGTGGTAGCCGAGGTCGTCGTGCATCATCGGGAAGATGATTTCAGTCGGATTCGAGAGGTAATAGCTTGCTTTGTAAAAGAATACGTAGCCGAGTCGCGCCCCAAGCAAGATGCCTGCGATAATCCATGTGAAGAGGTTGTCGAGCTGTTCCTTGGTGTAGCCTAGTTTTTCTTTCTGGCTGATTTTCCACATGGTCAGGTAGGCGGTCACGAACGCAAAAATGTACATGATTCCGTACCAGCGCACGGGAAAGCTTCCGAGTTGGAATGCGGTTCCGTCAAAATAAGTCGGTATTAAGTTCCACCAAGATAATTCCATTTTGATTCTTTTTCCTTTGTGTTCAAATCTAACTTAATTTTTGAGATTTTGGTGCGCCCAGTAGTTGATGATGGTCGCTGCCACTTGCGTTGCCGGTTGCGAACGAAATTCTTTGTGCATTTGCATCACGATGACGACGATGGATTTGCCCGGTTCGTTTTTCGCTTCGGCAAATCCCATGAACCAGTCGTATCGTCCAGCGGGGTCGGTGCCATCGAGAGAGCCTGTTTTGCCACCGAGCCTAAGTGCTTCGAAGTTCTTGCGGGCCATGTTCCTTGAGGACATGTGCTTGTGCGCAGTCCCTTGCGTTACGGACCGGAGCATCGCTTCTCGTAGGCCGTAATACGTGTTTTCGGTGAACTTTCCGACGTCAAGAGCAATGGGTTTTTGCGGGGCGAACGGCGCCATGTCGCGGGCCCACGGGATTTCGAGCGGTTTTTTGGTGAGAATGGCGCGGACTTGGGCTGCTGCAAGGAGCGGCGTGAGCGTTGTCGATGTCGTAAAGCCGCAGGCGACTTCGGCTAGGCCGTACCCTGTGTCCGGGGCGGTGTAGCTCGATGCGTTCGGTGCGTTTCCGGGGAATTTTCTGTTGTATCCAAGCTTTGCTGCGGCGGCGAGCAAGCGTTTTGCGCCGACGTTTTTCCCGACGATGGCCATGGGCGGGTTCGCGGAGCGGGCGAATGCTTCGGCAAGCTCCATCGTTGGACCTTTATACTTTTCGGGAACGCGGAGCTGGTTCAAGTAAAGTGTGTGGTGGCGCCCGATCATCGGAATTGGGGTGTTGAGCGAATAGCGGTTGCTTTCCATGGCGGCAGAAATTGTGACGAGCTTTGCAAGCGATGCCGCGGGGAAGGTGGCGCGTCCGATATAGTCGGGCTTGTTTTGTACATGTTCGTCGCGTCGTTCGCCCCAGGCGATGATTTCGTTTGTCTTGGTATCGACGACGAGGATGACGCCAAGGTCAGGGTGGTAACGGCGTAACAGAATGTCAATTTTATCGGCAAGGAACGGATCCTTTTGCGACTTGATGTGGAGTGTGTCGCGGACGCCTGTGGCAACGCTGTTCTCGAAACCTGTACTGGCCGATGTCTTGTCGAAATCTTCATCTTCGATTCCGGTAAGGCGTGAAAGTCCGTTTGGTGCCGTATTTGCGGTGTCGAAGGCCGTTGTATCGTAAAAAGCGTTCGTGTCGTTTGCCGCGATGGATTCGGATGAGGAATCTGTGGCTGGTGCGATGTTGCTTTCGACGACGTTACTTGCGGGCAAATCTTCCTTGGTGGAGCAATGGACTATGGCAACGATAATGAATACGAGAACGGTAATCGCGATGCAACGGTTACGCATTCTTTTGGCGTAAGGGAGTCTTTCCATGGGGTTACTTGAAAATGGTTCTTCTGTAATAGGCGAGTTCGGCGATGCTTTCGCGGATGTCGTTTAGCGCTTCGTGCCTTTTTTCCTTTTGAAAATCTTCAATGTTCGGGTACCAGCGGTAAAACAGTTCCTTGATGGAACTCACGTCGATATTTCTGTAGCACAGCCATTCTGAAATATCGGGCATGTACTTGTACAAAAAGCGACGATCCTGCGTGATGGAATTTCCGCAAAGGACATTTTTTGTCTTTTCCGTAAAGGGCTTGATAAAACGCAATGTTTCTTGTTCCGCGTCTTTGAGCGAGTATTGCGAGCGACGGCACCTATCGACGAGACCGCTCTGGTTGTGGTGTTTCGTGTTCCATTCGTCCATGCTTTCGAAAACGTTTTCGGGTTGGCGGATGGCGATGACTGGACCTTCGGCGAGAATGTTCAGGTTAAGATCGGTAACAATGGTCGCTATTTCTAAAATGACGTCTTTTTCGGGATCGAGACCGGACATTTCCAGGTCCATCCAGACTAAATTTCGGGAACTTTTTGGCATACGGGGTGAATAATAGCTTTTTAGAGATTAGATGGTTGAGCTTTTTTGGTAGAATTTGGTCAGTTGAATTACCAAAAAAATGGAAATTTTCCATATATATAGATAAATTTGTTAAAAAATACAAATATATTTCGCATATTATACTTTTTTGTTACAAATTGTCTTTTTCTTTCCCCACTTACGAAAATATTACATTTTTTTTTGCTATATTTGCCGCACTATGGAAAATGTTGTTATTACAGGTATGGGCTGCGTTTCCTCTTTAGGAAATACCCCCGAATTATTGTGGCAGAACTTGCTTCAAGGCAAGTCTGGCATCGCTACCATCCAGCGTTTCGACGCTTCGGCCTACACATCCCGCATTGCGAGTGAAATTCGCGAGTTTGACGCTACGGGCATCTACAGTACGAGAGACCAGTCCAGGTTCTCGCGCTGCATCCAGTACGCTGTATATTCGTCGTTGCAGGCTTTGCGTCAGGCAGGCATCGCTCCGGAAAACGAAAATCCCGAACGTTGCGGCGCTATCATCGGTAGCAGTATCGGTGGTCTTCTGCACTGCTATGAAGCTGCAGTGGCTCTCTGCACTCGTGGTCCGTCCCGCGTTTCCCCGTTCTATATTCCGATGGCTATCGTGAATATGCCGGCAGGTGAAGTCTGCAACAAGATTGGCTGGATGGGTCCGTCTTATACGGTGACTTCCGCTTGTGCGACCTCGAACCACTCCATCGCGAACGCTTACGACATGATTCGTCTTGGCCGTTGCGACGTGATGCTTGCCGGTGGTGCCGACGAAACGGTGAACCCGCTCAGCCTCGCTGGCTTTACCAGCATGAAGGCCGTCAGTAAGCGCAACGATTCCCCGGAAACCGCTTCCCGTCCGTTCGACAAGGACCGCGACGGTTTTGTTATCGGTGAAGGTGCCGCAGTTCTCGTTCTCGAAAGCGAATCCCATGCCAAGGCCCGTGGTGCAAAGATTCTTGCACGTATCGCCGGTGTCGGTGCAAGCTCCGACGCTTATCACATTTCCGCTCCGCGTCCGGACGGCAAGGGCGTGATGCTCGCAATGAGCAACGCCATGAAAGAAGCCGGCATCGAACCCAAGGATATTAGCTATATTAATACCCACGGAACTTCGACACCGCTCGGTGACATTGCGGAATGCTCTGCCATCGAAACGCTCTTCAAGCAGAACTCCGCATCGGCTCTCGATAACCTCAAGGTGAACTCGTCCAAGTCGATGATTGGTCACTGCCTGGGTGCCGCTGGTGCGCTTGAATCCGTTGTGACCATCATGTCTGTTATGGAACAGAAGGTTCATGGAACTCTCAACGTGTTCGACAAGGATCCGGCGATTCACTTGAACGTCTGCGAAAATGGTGCTGAAAATCAGAAGATTGACTACGCCATGAGTAACGGCTTTGGCTTTGGAGGCCAAAATGGAGTTATCATCTTTGCGAGGAATTAATGCGTAAGGCCAATGGTTCTGCTCTTGGCCTCTTCGCTTCTCGCAAATTAAGCACAAAAATTTGTGCGTTATTGCTTATGCTGTTGCTGGTGTTTCCGGCGACAGCTTTTTCGTCTCCATGGGATCCGCCGACTTGGCGTGATTCCACGTGGGATTACCGGAGCGAAGATTCTGTCGATATCTATCCGAAACTGGAGCCTGCAAAAGTTTTTGGCGTGGCGTCCCTGACCTTGGTAGCTTATGCTGCTGCCTACGGGCTTGTGTTTGCCAAGGGATGGTGGGAAAACGAAGAACGCGGCTTCCATTTCGAGAATGATTTTGACTATGCGCTGAACCTCGACAAGTTCGGTCATTTTGCGGCGGGCGTCGCCGTTGCCGAAGTCTTTTATGAAGGTTACCGCTGGGCAGGTGCGACAGAATTCCAGTCGTACTTGTATGCCGGGTTATCTGCCTTGGCGACCCATATAGCCATTGATATCAAGGACGGCTTTGCTCCTAAATGGGGGTTTAGCATTTTTGACGTGCTTTCGGGAGGCCTTGGCGGGTTCTTTCCGATGGCGGAACGTTATATTCCCGTGTTCAAGTATGTCGATCTCAAGTGGAGTTACTGGATTAATTCCAATGCATATTATAATAGCAGCCATGCCGCATCCGATGGTATTTTTACGGATGACTATGTCAACCACACGTACTGGCTTTCGGTGAAACCGTACAGGATGTTGCCGGAATCGGCGCGCAGGTATTACCCGAGTTGGCTTGCCATTGCGTTTGGTCTCAGCATTGACGAAAAGGTCTTTACCAAGAAACCGCATCCGCGTCGTGAACTTTACATTGCTCTCGATTACGACTTGGAAGCGTTCCGTCCACAGAGCCGTTTGGCGCGCACGATTGTCAAGACGCTGAACTACTTTAAGTTCCCGGCTCCGACAATCCAGGTCTATCCTGAATTCCATTGGTATTTGCTCTATCCCATCAAATTCTAATTTGAACTTGAGGTAAGTTATGGCAGAAAGAGAAAACTTTAAATCCCGTTTAGGTTTTATCTTGATTGCGGCCGGTTGTGCCATCGGGCTTGGCAACGTGTGGCGTTTCCCGTTTATCACGGGACAGTATGGCGGTGCGGCCTTCGTGCTGATTTACCTCTTCTTTCTTTTGATTTTTGGTTTTCCGATTCTCGTGATGGAATTTGCTGTGGGGCGAGCTTCTAGACGTGGTGTCGGTTGTTCGTTCAAGGCTCTCGAAAAGCCGGGGCACAAGTGGCATATGGCGGGCGTCCCGATGATTGCGGGCAACTACCTGTTGATGATGTTTTATACGACGGTGACGGGCTGGATGCTCTTCTACTTTTACCGCATGGTGACGATGGGCGACCTCATGACGATGACGCCTGCAGAAGTCGGGGCTGAGTTCGGCAAGATGCTCGGGAATGGTCCGCTGCTTTCGTTCTGGATGGTTGTCGCGACGTTTGCGGGGCTTTCGATTGTGGCGCTCGGGCTGCAACGCGGCGTGGAACGAGTGACGAAAATGATGATGTCTGCGCTCCTGATTATCATGTTCATTTTGATGATTCGCGTGCTCACGCTCCCGGGGGCGGGCGAAGGTCTCAAGTTCTATTTGTTGCCGGATTTCACAAAACTCAAGGAAGCGGGCATTGGTGAAGTCGTGTTTGCTGCTCTTGGGCAGTCGTTCTTTACGTTGAGTATTGGTATCGGTTCCATGAGCATTTTTGGGAGCTATATCGACAAGAAACATTCGCTTTTGACGGAAGCCGCGCATATTTGCGTGCTCGATACAGGTGTCGCCTTGATTGCCGGGCTTATCATCATTCCTGCTTGCTTTGCGTTTGGACTCCAGCCGGATGCAGGGCCGGGGCTTATTTTTGCAACGCTACCGAACGTTTTTGCGCAGATGCCGGCAGGCCGGATTTGCGGTGCTGCGTTCTTCCTCTTCATGTCGTTTGCGGCGCTCTCGACGCTTGTGGCCGTTTTCGAAAACATTGTCGCTTATTGGATGGATGCGCGCAATGTGGAACGTAAGAAGGCTGTTAAATGGAACTTTGTCGCTATTACGCTGTTGTCACTCCCGTGCGCACTCGGCTTTAACGTGCTTTCGGGATTCGAACCGTTTGGTTCGGGCAGTTGTGTACTGGATTTGGAAGATTTCCTCGTTTCGAATACGCTATTGCCGCTGGGTTCGCTTGTGTTCGTGCTGTTCTGCAATTCCCGTTATGGCTGGGGGCAGGACAATTTCTTTGCTGAAGCGGATGCTGGCAAGGGTTTGAAATTCCCGAAATATGCGGTACTTCGCCTCTACTTCAAGTGGGTTCTGCCGATTATCATTTCCGTGATTTTCGTGTTGGGTTACTTGCAAAAATTTGCTCCGAGTTTGTACAACAAGATATTTGAATAATTAGTGGTTAGTGGTTGCAGCTACGCTGCCAACTCTTGCGGCTTAGAAGTGGGCCTGCAAGCAGTCCCGTTTCGTTCGCCTTAGCGAGTTGTGGTGGTTAGGAAAAAAGTTATTCTCATGTCCATTGTCATGCCGGCCACGGTGCCGGCATCACCTTTTTACAGTTCATCTTGTTTTATTGCTTTTTGTCGGGATGTTTATAACGACATCGCATTTTATATAAAGTTTTGTATAGATTAAGGACGGTTCGTTGTTGAATTGCTTTTATCGAGGGCTGTGGTATGTTTCGCGTTTTTGGACTTGTTCTGTTGCTTGCTGTTTTTGCTTTCGCCCAGGACGAAAGCGTTAGTGATTATGACCGTTGGATGCAAGCGAAGGCACACCGCGATAGCGTCAGGAATGCGGAACGGATTCAGAAAAATTCAGTTCCGTTCGATTTCTTAGTCGGGATGACGATGAATTTGGGCTTTAAAGTTATAAATAACGAAACGCAGTTGAACCGTTACGAAAAGGTTGAACGGGTTGTCTTTTTTGAGGGCGCCTTTTTCCAGGCGGGAGCGTCTGTTCAATGGCCTCTGCTACAATACAATTTGGCGGTAAGGTTTGGCGTACTATTTGAACACGCACCGCTATTTTTGTCGAAGCCTCTATACATTGAAGACGGTGATGGGGGGTACAAGCGTGTCTCTGATGGCGGCTTGTCGCAGGGGCGGATTGCGTTCCCGATTCTTTTTGCTGTCAAGC
>Ga0129307_1001411_pt1 | contig 25718 bp, 27 predicted proteins | sample P1105metagenome_FD_94437 | JGI IMG/M metagenome (GOLD analysis project Ga0129307, IMG submission 94437) | Capybara group fecal microbial communities from Wisconsin, USA - P1105 metagenome | ecosystem: Host-associated > Mammals > Digestive system > Large intestine > Fecal | place: USA: Wisconsin...
AATGATGGCCGGGCCTTTGCCCATCACCACAGGTGCCTCTTCAGGTTTGATGCCCGGATGGTCACCAGATAATGTTACATCAAGCGCAATGGCCAAATCAGGATTTAATCTGAATGAAGAAGTTTTTGCCCCTTTAAGACCGACTTCCTCCTGGACTGTACCAACACCGTAAACAGTAGCTCTTGTTTTTACTCTCTTTAGAACTTCAATCATTACATAGCATCCAACACGGTTATCAAGTGCCTTACCCATGACCAGATTATTAGGATACTCTTCAAAAAGAGCATTGAAGGTCATTTTATCTCCAATTCTAACCATCTTTTCTGCTTCTTCCTTGTCTTTTGCACCGATATCGATAAACATGTCTTCGGCTTTTACCACTTTGTTTTTCTCTTCAGCTTTAGTAACATGTGGTGGTTTTGAACCGATTACACCTACAACATTCTCTCCAATAGAAGAATGAATGGTCACTGTTTGGTTCATTAGCATTTGATCGTTGATTCCACCGATATTTGAAAATTTGATAAAACCGTTATCATCAATGTATCTTACCATCAAGCCTATTTCATCCATGTGAGCCGCAAGCATTACAGTAGGAGCCTTTTTTTCACCTTTCTTGGTTGCAATTAAGTTTCCCATACTGTCCTTTTCAATATTGTCAGCTACGTTTTCCAATTCACGTGTAATAATTTTAGCGATTTCTTCCTCAGATCCAGAAACACCTGGCGCTAAAGATAGTTCTCTCATTAATTCCATCATATCACCAATTGAACTTTATCAACATTAATAAGTTGAATAAACTTACTTAACGGCCATATAACAATTGTCGGCCATTCCCCTCATCTTGAAGGTTCGGACAATCATATTATATCGTCTTAAAAAAGTTTAATTATTGTCATTTATTATTTTATTATCTTTAATATATAAAATTAAATAAAAAAAAAGTAGAAAATATGTAAAAGATTACATATCTATTTATTTTCCAAAGCCTTGAAACCGATAGGTGTTGTACTGTATTTTGTTCCGGCTGCAGTGATTACATCCTGAACTGAAGAAGTGAGTTTTGATTGTGGTCTCCAAGGTGCATCTTTGTCTTCTCCAACAACAGACACTTCATCGACTATCTTATTTTCAAGAAGATATACCAAGATAGCTGAAACTACCCCACCATCCTGACCTATGATGGAATCCGCTTTAACGGAGTAGATGTCCAAGTAGTTTCCAAGCGGCTTTTCATCAATGTCTGATTCATAGATTTCTTCACTGACGAATGTTCTAGGGCATGCAAAATAACATGCATGACAATCCTCATCACATTGCCCCTTAATCACTGGTTTCCTATGGTTGATGTGGATTATGTCCTTTGGGCATACATATTCACAGGCTCCACATAAAACACAGGATCCTACACTGATGACATCATTCTGTAAATTTTCAAATTGGCATAGGCTGCATTCTTCTATAAATTCTTCCTCTGTTACTGCCCTTTTAGACAATACAGGTCTTGCAACAGCTTCCCTTTTTTTATAACGTTTTGTGTTTCTTGAGATTTTTTGATTTGCAATGCGTTCCAATAGATTCAATCCTTTATCAGACATTTCATCAACAGCAATATATCCCTTTTCAATGCAATCCTCAATTATTTCTCTTCCTTTCTTGGACCTGACAATAACTGTGGAATATCCGCTAGGAGAACCTACTGAACCTACTGAAATATCAGAAACATCAGAAGTATAATCAGTACAGATATGGCAATTCTTACGTGTGAAAGGTTCTGTTTCTGCAATTGGAATTGAGAATACATTACCGTCTATTAGATTTGCAACAAATCTGCCCTTGTCTATTCTAAATTCTTTAACTTCGTATAATTCTATGCCTTGTTGTTTTAAATATTTCTCCAGATAGGAATATGAAAAGTTTTCCATGCAGAATAATCCTATTTTTACATCAATAGGTGAGCCGCCGGTTTGTTTTTCGTATTTGTTTATTTTGGTTGCGGCCAATATCTGACAGGGTGTTCCCACCATTGCTGTTTTAATTTCACTCACTTTTTACACCTCTTTATAGACCGGAAGATATCTTCCACCAATACTTATTTTTGCATTTAACATATATAAAGTTTTTCCAAAATTGAACAAAAGCAATCAAATCCAAATCGTGAAAATGATTAGTTTAAATTTTCAAAACAAATAAAATTAAAAATTAAACAAAAATACAATTAATTATCATATAATTGAAAATAACCATTCGAAATTATTAAGTTAATGCAAATCCAATATTAAAACAGGTGAGAGTATGTCAAATGTAACAAAAATTTATTTCAGCCCGTCCGGCACCACCAAGCAAGTGGTCGACCAGATAGCCGGCAATTTTTCATCCGAAAAAGAGACTTATGACTTATTGAATTTCAACTCTGCAAAGGAGTTTGCAAGCGACGATGTTGTTATTGTTGGAATGCCTGTTTTTGCAGGAAGAATCCCAAAAAGCGGACGCGAAAGATTATCCAAACTCAAAGGAGACAACACCAAAGCGATAGCAGTTGTAAACTATGGTAATGCCCATGTAACCGATTCATTGCTCGAATTAGTTGACCTTCTTAAAGAAAATAACTTCAATGTCATCGCAGCCGCTTCAACAATAAGCCATCACTCAATATTCAGTGGCGTTGCAGTCGGAAGACCTGATGAATCAGACATTGAAAAAATAAATGAATTCAGCAAAAAATGCATGGAAAAAATAGAGTCTGGCGAAAGTTTAGAAAGTGAAATACCTGGAAACAAGCCTTACACCGACTATAAACAATTGCCGTTTGTAATTTCATGTGATGACATGATTTGCGCATTCTGTTATGACTGCGTTTCAATCTGTCCTGAAAAGGCAATTCCAGATGACGATCCAATCGATACAGACCTCGATTTATGCTCAAGATGCACAGCATGCATTCATATCTGTCCTGAAGATGCGCGCATGTTTACAGGAGAAGCTTTTGAAGCTAAAAAACCAGCATTCGAAAAGACAAATAGTGAAAGAAAAGAACCTGAGTTTTACTTATAAACTCATTCTTTTTTTAGCAACAGTCCTTACGTATTCATTTTCATCTGAAAGTGAAATTTCCTTTAACACCTTTTTACTTACTATTTTTTTGCAAGCGGTTTCACGAACTCTCCATGATTCGTCATTTTTAGCTATTTTAGTTAAAATCTTCTGATTTTTGATTAATGAAACCGCCCTTACGGAGATGTTTTCAGAAATTCCCTGTTCATAAATCTTTATTATGCATTTTTCAACCTTAATCTTGTTTAAAGCCTTTAGGGTAAACTCTTCATCTTCATTTGCAAGGACAATCCTAATCAATGTTTCCAAATCAGTGATGTTGTCCAAAGTCGATTTTCTTATACTTTCCAATTTCGCATTTTTCAATATTTCTATAAAGTTTTTTTCATCACTTATATGCACTAAAGCTTCAAAACCCACATCTTCATGAGTTGTATTAATTGCAATATATGTGAAGTCGCTTTCATCCGTTAAAGCCGGATTTAACAGAGCGTGATTTCTTACAAACTGGTCATCATCATTTAATGCAATCTTAATCAATTCCCGAGGATTGTTTAAGTTTTTAACTGCAATCTGCCTTACAAACGGATCCTTTTCATTGGATATTATTCTCAATAATGTGTCTTCATTTTCTATTTTCTTAACAGCTTCCGTTCTGACAACGCTGTCATCATCATTAAGGGCAATTTGGGTTAGCAAATCCTCATCATCCAATTTACTTACAATATCCAACCTAACATCCGACTTATCCGATTCGATTGCAATATTTTTTAAGATATCAATGTCCTGAATCTTACCAAAAATAATTGACCTAATCTTTGCGTTTTCTTCATCTTTAGCTATTTTTGCCAAGATTTCCTCATTTTCAATTTTTTTAACAGCTGCGATTTTAACTGATTCGTCATTATCTTCGCTGACAACTTTCAAAAGGATTTCCTCATCCTTGAATTGCTCTTTATTAATTGCTGTTTTTCTAATAGAAGAGTCCTTCGCTTTAAAAACCAAATCATACAAAATGTCTTCATCTTCTATTTTCTCCAAAGACAGCCTTCTATAATTCTTGTCAATCGCATTGATAGCTATATCTTCCAAAGTCTCTTCATCTGCAATCTTTTCAAATATCTCGTCCACATTCTTGTTTTTCTTTGTGTTCTTTACGATTTCAGAAATGGATTTGTTGTTCTCTCCCAACCTTTCATAAGCGAAGCTTCTCACATCAAAAAACTTTGAGTTTTCCGCCGCATCCAACAGCAACCTTTCATCTTTCAGTTTATTGGCTGCAATCAATCTTATTGCACGATCCTTTACGTTTTTTGCAATGTCAAGCGCAACAAATTGGTCTGTGATTTTATCTGCAGCCACCGCCCTTTCTGTTCTGTCTTTGCTGTTGATGGCTATTTCTTTAAGCATCAGCTGATCTTTATCTATTTCAATTTCATCCGGAATGAAATCCTTTTCTTTTTTATTATCTTTACCTTTGAATCTATCTAGAAAACCCATTTTAATTTACATCCTCATACATTCTCTCTAGAAAGCTTGCAAGTGAAACGATGTCCTGCCTGTTATGTTCTATTATTGGAACGATTGGTCCTATATTTTTTTCGGATAAATAGGTATTATAATAATCCGGAATGTGCTGGCCCGGAACATCCCCTTCACGCTCAATTCCAAAAACCTCTTTTTCAATTGTCTGAAGCTGACAGTTAGGCAATTCGTCACGCCATAGGTTTTTGGCAAAATACATTAAATCCAAATGAGGCAAATCAAGATTGCCCTCCATTCTATTGGACAAGCATCTGTTTTTAATGAAGGGCACATCGAAACTTTTCCCGTTGAAGGTAACATGTACCGAATCCCCGTCCAAATGTGACAGATATGCTTCAATGACTGCGGGCTCTTCATATATGTCCCTTAAGAAGTACTGTGAAGAAATGATCTTGCTGCCCTTAATCTCTGCAACCCCAATCAATATTATCGGAACATTTGATAGCCCCAAAGTTTCAATGTCCATAAACTTAAAGTTTTCGCAGTCCGTTAAGCTTATTGACTTGAGCAGGTTATCCCTGCATTTTCTGCTGTACTTGTTGTTGTCCAGCAGATCGATGATTTCGCCGAATGACATCTCATCGATTTCATCAATGAACTTTGATGCGATATCGCAATACTTATCATGGTTTTTAAGTGATTCTATGGTGGTGAACCCTTTGTTTTTAAGGTTTTGCTCTGTCTTGAGCCCGATTTTTGGAAGCAACTTGAGGTTACTGTTTATTTGGCTTTTGAAATCATTGTCTTTAATTTCAAAATCTATTTTTTCCTTTTCGGTTATTTTCAATGTATCCCCATAGGAATTGGAAACAACATGTGAGTTTGTGATATCCGTTAATTTTTTACCTTCATACTCTTTTAGGAGATTTTGCTTGTAATCCTGGAAATATGAACTGGATAATTTCCTTGCCTTTCTTTTTGTATCTTCAGATGGATTTTGAGAGCTGATTGAATTGGACAGGACTCTTTTTAGATACATTTCATGTTCTTCATATTGACTCATTCAATTAAACTTTATAAATTTATGGAATATATAGTTTTTTAGTAAAGTATACTTGAATTTTTATAAATTATAAATAACTTTATATATTAGAAGAACATAAATAAGAATTGGCTACTATGTAGCCGGAGAGATAGATTAAACAGCCAAATTTTAAAATTCATTTCTCTAAAAACTTGTAAAAACAAGTTGTTAGGTAGTCAATATATATTATTACTACCTAACCATCCCAAATCTTTTTTTTGTGAAAACTAAATTTAAAATACAATTTAGAAAAGCTTATTATATTCTCAAACAAATATTATAATAGTAAATTTAAGGTTTTAATATGAAATTAAAATTAGCTATTATATTTGGAATATTGATATGGGCAATCACATACATTTTAACAAGCATCATTAATCCAATTTTTACAAAAAACTTGCCTGGCATCAATATAATAGTTCCAATAATATTAATCATCACAACAACATTCTTTGGAATATTATATATAAGAAACATTGATTCAAACGAGGTTATTGAAGGATTGACAGCCGGTTTGATTTTTATTATCGTCGATATAATATGCGATTTCATATTCTTCTTATATCCGAATAACCAAACCTTAATTTTCACAGATTATACTTTGCATCTATTCTCAGTGATTGTCTTAACATTACTTATTACAACATTTTTAGGATATCTAGCTCAAATGAATATTGATTTAAAATAGGTGATTGAATATGATACCGAAATCCCATCCGCGCTATGAGTCATTATTATTAAGAGACAAAATTGTAAAAGCTTCCGAAAAAGGCTATCTGGCCGATTCAGCAATGATAGCCCATGGAAGAGGGGAAGCCTTTGATTACTTAATTGGAGAGAAAACAACTTTTCCAGCAAAAAGAGCAATGTATGTTGCAGTTGCAGCTTTACTCTTATCAAATAACCCAGTTATTTCAGTTAATGGAAATGCAACTGCACTGGCTATTGATGAAATAATTGATTTGGCCAATGCAGTCAATGCAAAAATAGAAATAAATCTATTCTATAGAACTGACGAGAGAGTGCAAATCATCACAAAGCTATACAAAGACCACGGATACAATGACATTCTCGGGTCATTGGATGACGACATCGAATATTTAAACGACATCAAGAACAACAGGTCATCTGCAAGCAAAACAGGGATCTATACGGCTGACACCATATTAATTCCACTTGAAGATGGAGACAGAGCAGAAATACTTAAAAAAAGTGGCAAAAACATTATCACAATTGATTTGAATCCGCTTTCAAGAACTTCAAAAATGTCCGATGTTTCAATAATGGACAATATCGTCAGGGCCATTCCATTCATGACAAAAATAGCTGAAGATTTAAAAACTCAAGACAAGAAGGTCTTAATTGAAATGGTCAATGAATTTGATAATGAAGAAAATCTTAAAGAATCAATCGAACAGATTAAAATAAAACAACAGCGAGGATTATAATGCAAATAATAGGAGTATCTGGCCTACCCGGTTCAGGAAAAAGTTTAGTATCAGACATGGCTATTGAAAGAGGAGCCATCATGGTAAGTATGGGAGATATTGTAAGAGAAGAAGCTAAAAAGAGAGGGGAAGACAGCAAGGAAACAGCCAAAAACCTGAGAAAGGAATTCGGCGAATTCATTATTTCAGAGCTTACAATCAAAAAAATTAAGAAACTGATCGATGAGGGCAATGACAAACCAATCATTATCGATGGAATCAGAAGCCATCACGAAGTGGACATGTTTAAGGAAAACTTCGATAACTTCATGGTCCTTTCAATATTCACCAATCCAACTTTACGATTCGAAAGACTTAAGAAAAGAATGCGAGAAGATGACTCTACAGAATATAGCGAATTCAAAAAAAGAGATTACTCCGAACTAAGTTTCGGAATTGGAAATGTTATTTCACTTTCAGACAAAATCATCATCAATGAAAGCGATTTGGAAAGCTATAAAGAAAAAATTAATGAATTTTTAGAAGAGATTGATTTGTAAATCACTTATCTTCTAAAATCGCTTCCTCTATAATGTAAACACCACTATCACGGTTCCATACTTTTTTATCATTTATTATTTTTATTCTCTTTTTAAAGATAGGTCCGTCAATAGCTAACGTTTCTGCTTCGCCGCCTTCAAAAGCCAAATCAATGTAATATTTTTCATGAAGCTCGACTAGCTCATCAATGGTCTCGTCATCAATTACCCTTCCAAGCCATGATTCATCCAATCCCCAGGCCGCAACTCCAGAAATAATAATTTTAAATCCAAGAGAAACGATTTCCCTCATATATTCCAGCTCATCGACATGCCAATAAGGAGAAATAATCTTCAAACCGACTTCCCGGCCCAATCTTTCAATCCTTGACTTTTGATAGACCGAATAAAGTGCCCCAGTATATATGCACTCGACACCTGAACTTTTAAGGTTTTCAAAAGCAAGCTTTAAATCTGCAAGTTCCTCTTCCTTAACGCCATCTGTTTCAACAGACATTATTGGAATATCAACTGCCTGTGCAAGCAAATCGGTTATATGAATGTTTGGAACATGAAACATATATGACTCATCATTACGGGATTTCATGGAAAGAAGATACTTTACGTCTTCCCCATTTCTTAAAGCATAATACAAAGCCATTGTACTATCCTTTCCTCCCGAAAACAAAACGGCGGCATTCATAAGCTATTTCCTTTTACGTTTTTCTCTCATGAATTTTTTAAATTTTCTTGTAAATACTCCAAATGACTCATAATAGATTCCAATCAAAGCGACCACAACACCAAAGACGCCTGTTACTAAAATAAAGTGAGTGTTTGGAATCATTGATGAATTAGTATTGTTAACAGTGTCCTGAACTGGACCTGATTTGTCAGATGCCACAATTCCTTTTTCAAGCAGATTATGTTCAAAGGTATCAAGAGAAGCTGATGAAACAACTAATTCAGCATGTATTTGAGCATAGGAGAGAGTGTCTCCATAAACCAATTTGTACCAATCGGAAAATGATTTTAAAGCATCATAAGATGAGTAATTTTCTTCAATAGCTATTTCAATTTTCCCGTCTTCAGTTACATTATAATCCTTAAAATGAGAATTTATATTTCCAATAACAGAATTGAAATACTTCATTTCCCTTTCGTTAAATTTCCACAGTGGAATCGTAATGCTTGTCTCCTTAAAAGAAATAAACCCTTCGGTTGCACTTAAATTTTCTTTTAATTCAGTTATATCTGTCGAAGATGACAAATCCAAATATAACGTTTCTTCATTTCCAGGTACATTTTTTTCAACCATACTAGCCATGGCGGGTAATTCTTCATAAATCGGTTCTAAAAAGAATGCTCCGCCGATTGCGCCAATTAAAAAAGCTACAACAAGTACTAAAATAATTTCTTTTTTTGGCATGTAATTTCTAAGCATTCCAATTGAAAAAACAAATACCATCATTATTATAAACAAAATGATATAAACTATTGCGACTATTATATCCATAAATTAACACAGCCGTTTTTAACTATTAATTTTATATTTTAAATTGAATAGTTAAATAGGTTTGTATAAAATATCGCCTATTTGTGATAAATTACCATGTTTTCATTGCCGACAGGCCATTCAACTATAAAAATATTTTCACCTTTATCCAGATTAAATGAACTGGCCTTCAGTTTTGATTTGAAGCTGAGGTAAATTTTCTTATTATCTCCATTTTTTAGCTTTAGATTAGATGAAATATGATTATTTGATACAGAAACCCTTATTGGCTTATCTATGTACAGCTTTACAGTTTGCTTTGAACCCTGACCCTCACCATAAACCTGTTTTATTGCAAGCGCCAATTTAGACAAATCCGATTTGGTTTTGATTGAATCGGATACGTCAAACGTGTTGTCCATACTCTCCTGCAACAATGGCAGCGTAAAAGCTATCATTATTATCAATGATATTGAAAAAATCAGCAGATACTCAAGAGAGACTTGTGCCCCCTGCTCTTTCATCATATCACCAACACCAGATTTTTAGTAATCAACATCATCAAATCACCGTAACTCAAGGCAATAATCAACCCCAACAGTATTGCGGGAGTGAAGGGAAATGCGATTTTAATACACAATGAGTCTGAAATGAACTTTTGAGAGGACATGATCTTCAACAGGTACATGTCCTCCATGGTGATTCCCCCTGCGCTTTGGGATTTGAAATAATATTTAAAATCATTATCCTTACTTTTATAGACCTTCAGATTTCCTTTTGAATCATTAATGAGTTCACGCACATATTCATCATTAAAATTGTATTTGTTTACAATCATGCCTTCCTTTAAATCCTTAACCGATACTGCTTTGTTTAGGGTCGTTTTTATTATCACATGCAGGCTTTCATAATTGAAAATATTGAATAAGAAATCGACATTATTCTTGAATATCTTATTTTTCAAAATCAAATGAATCGTGAAGACAAGCAAAAATGGAAAAGACACCAAAATGCTATTGAAAATTACGCTAAACGCAAAAGGGTAAATTGATAAGACAGGGAAAATATTCAAAAATTCAATATTTAATCCAAATGGTATAACTGTAGCAATGGAAGTAAATAACTTTACATCACCACCACCCCACAAATGCAATTGCCATAACATATAAGATATGACATAAGTAATAACCATTGAAATAAATGAAGCTAAAAAGTATTTAAGATTATTCGTAAACAATGATAGAATTAAGTTCGTTGTTAATCCAAAAAATATCAACAAATAATTTAACCTATCCGGAACAAAACCCTTTTTAATATCAAAAATTGAAGCCAAAAAAGCGAAAAGGATTGTAACAATAATCTGAATTAAAAATATCGCACTAAAATTCATGATTATAGTTTAAACTAACTAGAATATTAATTAGATAGAAATTCAACTTGTTAAATTGATTTTATCTTGTGAAATTGCAAAAAAATAAAAAAATTAATTTTTAGAAAACTCATAAATAGCTTCTAAAAATGCTTTAAATAATGGATGAGGCCTATTCGGTCTTGATTTAAATTCTGGATGGAATTGACAGCCGACAGCCCAAGGATGATCTGGAAGTTCAACAATTTCCACTAAGAAATCATCAGGACTAGTTCCGGAAATTATCAAGCCTTTATCCTGCAACTCTTGCCTATAATCATTGTTAAATTCATATCTGTGTCTGTGACGCTCTTCGATATCAATTTCACCATAAGCTTCATAAGTTTTAGTTCCTTCAATGATTTTACAATCATAAGAACCTAAACGCATAGTTCCGCCCATGTTTTTGATTTTCTTTTGCTCTTCCATCATATCTATTACAGGATATTGCAAGTTATCATCAAATTCAGAGCTGTTCGCATCATCATAGCCATTTCTTCTTGCAAATTGAGTTACCATGGATTGCATTCCAAGACAGATTCCGAATAATGGGACATTATTCTCAATAGCGTAATCAATGGCATCCAGTTTTCCTTCAAAACCACGTTCTCCAAATCCGCCAGGAATTAAAATACCATCAAATCCAGCCAATTCATCAGAATCAAGCTCTTCAACATCAGAACTCAAGTACTTGATTTTGGCTTTAACACCAATGCTTGCAGCGGCATGAAGTAAAGACTCCCTAATACTAATATATGAATCTTCAAGCTCCACATATTTGCCCACAATACCAATAGTAACTTCAGGATCTGTGATTCTTAAAGAATCAACTATTTTTCTCCATTCATCCAATTTAGAAGAATCCGGATCGACATCTAAACCTATTCTATTTACAATCAGCTCACCGATATTTTTATCTTCTAAAACCAGAGGCACTTCATAAATTGTGCCTGCATCAGGAGTATTGACTACTGCATTTACATCAACGTCACAGAAATGAGCCACTTTTCCAAGCAGGGCATCATCAATATGCACCTGTGACCTGCATACAATAACATCAGGATTTATACCGACACTTCTCAATTCTTTTGTGGAATGTTGGGTTGGTTTTGTTTTGAATTCTCCAGCTGCATTTAGGTAGGGAATAAATGTAACATGGACAAACATGACGTTTTCACGTCCTTCTTCATTTCTGAGTTGTCTTAAAGCTTCAAGGAAAGGTTGACTTTCAATATCTCCAACTGTACCACCAAGTTCGACAAGAACCACATCATAATCAGCGCTTTCTGAGTTTTGCCTAATCATCTCTTTTATGCGATTAGTAATGTGAGGAATTACTTGTACACATTCTCCCAAGTATCCTCCTTCTCTTTCCTTAGCGATAACAGATTCATAAACTTTTCCAGTTGTAATATTAGCTATTCCATCAAGTTCAACATCTAAGAATCTTTCATAATGGCCCAAGTCCAAATCTGTTTCCATACCATCATGAGTAACATATACTTCCCCGTGTTGATATGGATTGAGTGTTCCGGAGTCCCAGTTTAGATAAGGGTCTATTTTAATAGCTGAAACCTTTAAACCATAAGACCTTAAAATTCTGCCCATAGATGCTGAAGTAATACCTTTACCTATGGAACTAACTACCCCACCAGTTATAATAATATATTTTGTCAATAAATCCTCTCCTTAGATTAATAAAATACATTTATAATTTTAGTCATTAATGATATATAAAAATTTAATATCACTTATAAATCAATATGAAAAAGTTGTTATACATTATTTTTTAAAGTTTAATGTTTTTATAAATTCTTTAATGTACTTATCACAAAATTCCCAAGTATGTTCTCCATCGGCTTTTATGAAATCAACATTAATGTTGAGTGATGATAAAAACTCATAAAAATCGGCATTTTTTCCATATAAAAAATCATCAACACCACAAGCCATGAAAATTTCCGGAACATCGCTGCAATTCTTGATTAATGCTTTCGGATCCATATCGGAACCTTGCAATTCATTTAAGTTGCCAAAAATTGATTCATAAAATTTTCTGGAACGCAATACATTATTATCATCCGTATAATTAATAATATCATCAGTTATCAATGCCGCTGAAATCATGCCTATTTTTGAGAAGTTTTGAGAGTATTTTAATCCATTTCTGATAGCCCCATATCCTCCCATTGAAAAACCAGCTATAAACGTGTCTTCACGTTTATGCGAAAGTGGAAAGATATTCCTTGTAATATCCAAGAGCTCCTGGCCAACATACTCTCCATAATAAGCATGGGAATTTGCATTGTCAACATAAAAACTGTTTTCACCACATGGTATGACAATAGCTATTCCATTATCCTCTGCAAACTTCTGAATGGAAGTATTGGCCAGAAATATGTCATCACTGCCATACAATCCATGCAGCAGATACAATGTCTTATACGGTTGAGGCACGATTTCCTCCGTGTCCTGTAAAAAGTGAATATTGTCCGAAGGCAATATCACACTGATTGATGTTCTTCTCTGTAAGCTTTTACACTTAACGTCTCCTCGAAATAGAACCATTAAAGCACCTATTCTTCCAATATCTTATCTAATTTTTCATTTAGTTCAGCCAATTGCTTTGATAAGATTTCCTGATTTTTCAAAAGCAAATTCTGGTTATCAAGAAGAACCTTAAAATGTGCATCATTTAAGTTCACCAATCCGACTACCTTATTGAATACGTCTTCATTTTCAATCATGCTTACACCTCATGTCCATAAATCAGTTATGAAAAGTGGACTTGCGTCTTCTGCCTTTTCAAATCCGCAACTTTCATAAAATCCAACTTCTTCATCATATCCCACTACAACAATGCGAAGATAATCCTTATAGATATCTTTAACTTTATTTACTAAATGCTTTCCTATTCCCTTGTCCTGATAATCAGGATTTACCAAAAGATAATGGACATATGCAGTCATTATGCCATCATCCATAGCACAAATCATGCCAACCAATTTATCCCCATCCCATGCGGAAATCACAGTTTCAAAGTTTCTCATAGCTATTTGAAGTTTTTTTGGAAAATGACCTGAAGACCACTCCACAGACAAAAACAAATCCTGTAAATCCTCTACACTAAATTCATGAATTTCCTTGTATACAATTTCTGTCATCATACCACCCTGTATTCTGTCCATTTATTTGAGAAATATCTGTAAACATAAATCGCAGCCCTCACATACCAATCTATAAACATCGCTATCCAAGTCCCGAATACTCCAACTCCCATCCAGTCAGCTATTACATATGACAGGCCAATTCTACATGCAAACATCACCGCAAGACTGATGTACATTACTGATTTTGAATCTCCCGCTCCCCTAAATGTTGAAGGCAACGTGAATGATATCGGCCAAATCACAATTGCGAATATCCCATGCCAGATTATCATTTCAGTGGCCATGGCTGCCGTTTGTGAGGACAAATTGTAGATTCCCAATATGAACGGCAACCCTGCAAAAATGATTATGTTGATGATGATATGTGAAATGACAACGATGATTAAAATTTTTTTATTGTAATATCTTGCCTGCTCATAGTCATCTGCACCAACACATCTTGAAATTACTGCAGTCAAACCCAAATTGATTGCAAAACCCGGAAGAACTGAAAATATTCCGATTGCATAACCTACGGAGTTTGCAGCTATTGCCATTGTTCCAAAAGTGGAAACTATACTTAATACTAGTACACGACCCAATTGGAACAGTCCATTTTCAACACCGTACGGAATGCCCACCTGAAGAACCTTTCTAAGTATATAGAAGTCGAATTTATGCTTTAAAGTCTTTTTGATATGCAGCTTATAGTCATCACCGGTAGCGAAATACATTATCAGAACTGCCGATAGGGCTCTTGATATTACAGTCGGAATAGCTACTCCTCTTACATCCCAACCCAAATAATAAATGCAAATCGCATTACCAATAACATTTAAAACATCACAAACAAGCAGTATTTTCATCGGCAAGTCTGCATTATTTGTTGTTCTGAAAATGGCCGCCCCAGCATTATAGATTGCCAAAAATGGAATTGATAAAGCGACAATATATAAATATATTTCTGCATTCTGCCAAACATCAGCTTCAATCTGACCAAACAATATTCCAATTAGAAATCGTCTCAAAATGATTACTAGAATCATCAATACCGTTGACAATATTGTTGAAAACCAAACGAGTTGCGTTGCTGAATTCTGTGCCTTATCTATTTGCTTGTCTCCCAAATATTGTCCAGCTACAACAGCCCCTCCCGTTGCAAGAGCTGAAAAAGAAAAAATAAGCAGTTGAACTAAAAAGTCAACTAATGATACTCCTGAAATTGCAGCTTCACCTAACGATGCCACCATGATGGAATCGGCCAAACCCACAAAGAATTCCAAGCCATATTCAATCAAAAGCGGAATAAATAAAGCCAATAAAGCTCTATTTGAGTATATGTAACCTTCAGGAGTTTTAAAAATATTCATAATATTATCTTATAAAGTTTGTACCTATCTTTGGCTCTACTTCACGTTCTATTCCTTTTTCCTGACCTGCTTCGATACATTTAAGGAAAAATGCCATGTTACGTCCAAGCTGTCTCATGGTGCATAGGCCCTCTTCATCCTGAAGAACCTCTTCAGGAGTGTTTCCATGAACCATGTTCCAGTAATAAGATGTGATTATTGGCATTTGAGAAATTCCCATGAACTTATTGAGCTGATCAAATGTCGCAGTGGTTCCTCCCCTTCTTGCAGAACACACCATTGCCGCCGGTTTGAATGCAAAAGGCTCTGAATTGGAATAGAATACCCTTCCTAAAAATGATGTTATTGCTCCGGTAGCTGCCGCATAGTGAACCGGTGAACCGAATATGAAACCGTCAGCATCATATGCCTTTTTGACAAATTCATTAACCTTATCATTGCCAAAGGTGCATTCCCCTTTTTCACGGCATTTCAAGCATGCAGTGCAACTCATCAACGGTTTGGTTTCAATCCAAAATATTTCGGTTTCAATGCCGGCCTCATTTAAAGTTTTTTCAACTTCGCAAAGTGCAGTATATGTACAACCCTCCTTGTGAGGGCTTCCATTAAGTAATAATACTTTCATTTAAAATTCTCCTGATATCAATCTTTGAATTAAGAAGTGTCCTGGCTTGGTTTCAAGTGAACCTTTTTTAACGCCCTTTTCATCAAATGATTCGCACTCATCACCATCCAAGTTAGAATCATATATTACCAAAGGCACATCATCGCGAGTATGGGTACCGACACTGATTGGAGTTGGATGGTCTGGCAGGATTGCTGCTCTGAAGTCTTGACCATCTAGACTATCAAGTATCGGACCGACAATAAACTCGTCAATCCTTTCAATGGCTTTAACTTTTTCTTCAGTGTTTTGAGCATGTCCCGCTTCGTCAGGAGCTTCAATATGAATCAATAATAAATCAGTTTCCTTTAAAGCTTCAATACCATATTCTCCTTTTTGCTTGTAATTAGTGTCAAAGTATCCTGTAGCGCCAGGCACATCAACAATGTTCATTCCTGCAAAATTTCCAATGCCCTTCAGCAAATCCACACCGGTAATTACTGAAGCTGTAATTCCATAAGTCTCTTTGAAATTAGGCAAGCTTGGTGTTACACCTTGACCCCACAACCAAACCATGTTTGCTGGTATTTCCCTTTTTTGATTGATTTCATGACTTTCAAGATACTTTCTTGACTCAAACATGATTTGCTGGATTTCCTGGGCCAATTCACAGTCCCCAAATAAGTTATCAGCAAGTTTTTCACCCACTATATCATGAGGAGGCAGTGTCTTGATGCTGGATAAAACTTCGGCATCTTCAATGCTGTCACATGAATATATGAACAGATGCCTGTAGCTTACGCCACTGTAAAACTTGCCTTTGAAATCAGGATATTTGCTTGTGAAAAACTCATTCAAACCTTCCATTAATTCTGCAGCCTCTTCAGTGGAAATGTGACCTGCATTAAAGTCATCCATTGAATCATCTTCACTGAATATTGTATTGCATCTGAATATTACATCAGTTGGAGTTGTTGGAATTCCTTCACTGCCTGCTTCAAGAGGTCCACGACCTGTATAATAATCTGCAGGATTATAACCGAAAATGCTCATATTGGCAACATCTGAACCTGGAGTGTATGCATCCGGAACATTGTTTGTAAATCCTCCAAATCCTCCTTTTGCCAATTTATCAATATTTGGTGTGTTTGCCACCATCAAAGGAGTTTTTCCATCTAGTTCTTCAACCGGATAATCACTTGCCCCATCGGGGATAAAAATTACATATTTCATACTATCAAATAAAAATAAAAAAAGAAATTAATTAGTTTTTATTATCTAAAATACTAATTAAATCAGTCAACATCGCAGAAGCAGTTTCAAGAGATCCTGCTCCAAGTCCCATTACGGTTATATCTCCAGCCAAGTCTGTGTGGATTGTAGCCATATTCAAAGTTCCTCCAACATCATAAGAACTTCCTTTTTTAACCAGACGTGGAGATACGCGTAAATTGTCATGAGATACTTCAGCTATCAACTTAATCAGGTAATCGTCTTTTTTAGCCAGTTCAATAGCATCGGAATTGATATTTGAGATGCCTGAAACTGTCACATCACTGTAAGTTGCATCAATTCCTAAAAGAGAGTTAGCCAAGATTACAGTTTTACAGGCAGCGTCAATACCTTCAACATCCTGGGTAGGGTCTGTTTCGGCAATACCCAATTCCTGTGATTCGATTAATGTTGATTCATAATCTGTACCTTCAGTAGTCATTCTTGACAAGATATAGTTTGTAGTACCGTTTAAGATACCTATGATTGATTTGATCTCACAGGACGCAAGTGTTTGCTTGGTGAAATTGATAATTGGCATTGCACCGCCAACGCTGGCTTCATATTTGAATTCAACACCTGCTTTTTCAGCTGCACTAACAACCTCTTTAAATTTAAGTGCCAAATGTCCCTTGTTTGAGGTCACCACATCTTTTCCTTGGCTGAAAGCTTTAAGAGTTAGTGAAAATGCAGGCTCTGCATCAACGATATTGGTAGGAGTTGCTTCAATGAGACAATCATATTCAACAGCATCCAATACATCTTCACCGCTTTTATCGCATCCGAATTCAGGATAAGCTGATAATTTTCCTTTGCTATTCTTTGTTTCAACAAGTAACTTTTCATCCAAACCGTCAGCTGATATTGCTGATGAAGATGAATCTGCGGCCGCTACAACTTTTACAGCCACACCTGTTTTTTCTAAAATTAAATCCTTTTTCATGGAAATCGCATTGGCCACACCTTGACCCACTGCACCGAATCCCATTATAATGACTTTACATTCATCCATAATAATCCCTAAACTTCATTAATCATAACTAAATCTTTTTCTTCAGCAATTTCTTTGATCTTATCAAAAACAAATTGTTTTTTACCGTAATCGGTTTCAACAGTAACTAGTGCAGTAGATTCTTTTTCACCATCTAATTTAATATCAAATCCGGCTACACAAACACCTTTCAATGCATTGATTCTATCCATGGTGTCCCTTACATCCCTATCGACAATATGGCCGTATAATATTGTACTGACCATTTCCTTTTTAACCACACCATCCATCTCGACAATGGAAAATCCCAAATCATCGAATTTTTGAATTACATTAAAAAGGTTTTCACGTTCCCCTTCAATTGTAAGGTGAACCGGAACCATGCCTTGCTCATTTTTTGACTCTCTTTTGTGAATGACAGTAACCAAGTTTGCACCAAGACTACTAATAGGTTCTAATGCGGAAACCAGTTGACCAGGAACATCCAAAAGCTCTAAAACTAAGTTCATTTTCATTTAAATCCCTCTTTTAACCTGTCCAATCCGCTTTTTTAACTTTAAGATTGCCTTCTTTGTCAATACTGGCATTTCTCAAAATTTTTTCAGGGTTTTTCTCGTGAGATTCATCCTCACGTGTTAAATTTAAATTATCAGTAATATACCATGTTTCATCTGAATCAGGAATATCCTCTAGAATCTTTGAAAATTTTTCGATAATATCTTCAGCATCTTTTTCGATTGTCATGAATCAAAACTCCTATAATTATACTAATGATTAATATATTATTTTTTAATATTAATAAAGTTAAAGATTATTTAAAAAATATTAGAAAAAATCTATTGCCCATATCTTTAACAAGTCAAAAACGAACTGATATCAGTATCATTTAAGATTTTCTTTCTTAAAATCTTATCGATTCCGGTTCCGTATTGGGCTGCCTTTTTAGGCCTGTAGGCAATTTCATAGTCAAGACCCTCTTCAAAAGCCAATTTACGCAAAATACTTTTTCTCATGTCATCATGCATGGAAACAATTTTTTTATTGTCAGGAATGTTCAATACCAACTCCACAAGCTTCTTGTCTAAAAATGGCAATCTAAGCTCCACTGAGTTGAGCATTGAACATGCATCATCCCTTTCAAGATTGACATGATACATGTTTGAGATATCATGGCGCAAATCATAGTTAAGAGTTCCATCAACGAAACCTTTAACATATCGTTTATACCCTCCAAACAGCTCGTCAGCACCCTGGCCTGAAATGGCTACCTTCAAACCATCCTGAGCGACCATTTTAGTTGCAAAATAAGTGGTGAGGCCAACACCCACCTTCATGAGATTATCATCACCAATGGCTTTAACCACTTGAGGAAGCGCTTCACGCACCAAATCCTCTGTAACCTCACATATCTCCAAATCAAGGTTAAGGAATTTTGAAGCATAGATTGCAGCTTCAACATCTTTTGAGCCTTCAACCCCAACAGCATACAATTTAATTTTTAAGGGAACATTTTCAGCCATTTCCTTTAAAAGCAATGCCAAATATGAGCTGTCCACGCCACCTGAAAATATCACACCAATTTCCGTAAGGCTTTCGACCCTTTTAAGAACACTCAATCTAAGCATCTTGTCTATTTTTGCAACATCCCCCTCAAAGACCTTTTCATATATTGCCTGAGCAGGGGCAATGTCCTCGCCATTGTATAAGATATGTTCCGGCTTTAATGTGCTGATGTCTGTTATGCCAACTTCCTTTAAGCTTTGCTTTGCAGATGCAAATCCTTTCAAAGTATCGTTTTCCCCGTAAAACAAAGGCTTGACCCCTAAAGGATCACGTGCAAGAGCCAGATTCTCACCATCCCATACAGCAAAGGCATAGTCTCCGTCGATTAGCCTAATGGCTGATTGAACAGCTTTCAACAAGTCAAGTTTTTTAGCATAAAAATCAATCAAATAAAGTAACATTTCAGCATCAGAGGTGATTTCAGCCTCAACGTCGACTTTTTTTAGGAAGTTCCTCATTGTGTAGAAATTATATATCTCCCCATTGAAAACCAAAACAAGATTATCATTTCCAACAGGCTGCGCTTTTGAAACCCTGTCGTTTAGATCATAAATGGAAAGCAAGTTATGGCCAAATCCGATTGAATAGGTATTGTCATCATTGAATTCATCAATGTTGATGTCTATTTGAATTTCATCTAAAAAAACGCCTGATGAATCCTGACCCCTATCCTTTGAAGTTTTAAGCATTTCAACAATATCATTACCTTCAAAATTACCCTGCAAACCAACAATTGAACACATGATATAACATTATAGAAATTATTATACTTAAAACTCATCCATGGTTTTGAACAATAATTTCCATTGGGGGTTATTGTGGATTATATCAAATCTGGAATACATGTAGTTTAGGACATGTATGCCATCATCAGTTATCTTAAAATATTTTATCTTTTTATTGTTTTTAACTTTCAATTCACCATCAATTAAATTCAAATCTTCCATTCTATTTAAGATAGGATAAATATTACTTGGATTTGATTTTTTTAGAGATCCCTCTTCAATCAATATTGAAAAAAATGCATCCAATTCCTTTAAAATAACATAACCATGAATAGGGCCCTTGTACTTAATTATCCATAATATCAAAAAACGGGACATTCCATTCACATAATGCTTTATTATGGAATTGTTGGTGATAACCTCAACATAATTTTTTTGAATAGATGAATTTGAATCTTCCATAGCTTACATTTCCCAAAAATTTTAATTAAAAAAATTGATTCAAAATGTAATATAAAAATTACACAAATATAATTGATTTATAATAAAATATATTTTAAACCATATATAAAACAGTATTATAAAATTAAGTATATAAATAATAATTGAGTCAATTACTAGTTAAAACTTAGAGAAATTAATAAAAAAGATATTTGGTTGTCATGAATCTAAAAAAAAGAAAAAATCAAATTTTTCAAATGAATTGAAAAGCTTTAAACCAAACAATATTATTGTTCGGATATTCTAAAACAAAACATTATCAAATCCATTTACAATTAATCTAAAAAGACATTTAGAACCATTATTTTAACTATTGAAATGTAAATATTCAATTTATTTTCATAATCATGATTAATCATTAACAATCATTTATTTTTAGTTTATTAAGAGGATTTAATTAGAATATAACCAATATCACTTATTTTTCTTGGATAAAGAAATACTTTTAACATTATTTAATTTAAAACTGTATACTAATTATTTGAATGTTTTAAACAATATCCAATATATTTTTAATTTATTACAAAATTTATAATATTAACTTATATATGGCTAAATAAAATATATTTGTAGACCTAACTTTAATTTTTATAAAGTTAAATTGATAAGTTGGGTCGAAAAATATAGAGGTTAAATTAAATGTTTAAATTTGATAAAGAACAAATAGTTTTTGATTTCGCTGGAGTCAAAATGGGTGGGCAACCAGGTGAGTATCCTACTGTTTTAGCAGGAACTATTTTCTATGGTGGCCATAATATCCTTAATGATGAATTAACCGGAGATTTCGATAAAGAAAGAGCCGAACAACTAGTTAATGATATGGCGTCAATTTCAGATGTGACTGGTAATCCATACATCGTGCAGGTTTTTGGACAAACAGTAGAAGCTCTTCCAAAATACATTGAATTTATAGGAGACATTTGCGACGCACCATTTCTCATAGATTCAACATCAGGTGACGCAAGAGTCGCCGGAGCACAATACTCAGATGAAGTTGGATTAACAGAAAGAGCAATTTACAACTCAATTAACATGTCAGCAGACAAATCAGAACTAGAAGCACTCGCCGAAACAAACATCTCCGCTTCCATTATACTCGGATTCAACCCAATGAATGCAACAATCGAAGGGAAAATGAAGATGTGGGAAGATGGAGATGATGGAGCATACGAAAAAGGTTTACTTGAAGTAGCTGCGGATTGCGGTGTTGATAAATTTATGATGGATACTGCTGTAACTCCATTAGGTCAAGGAGCAGGTATTGCTGCAAGAACCTCCTTTGCCGAAAAAGCAAAATGGGGATATCCAGTTGGATCTGGAATTCACAACGTTCCATCAGCATGGGACTGGTTAAGAGAGTACAAAAAAGAAGGCAATAAAACTGCATTTACCGTTTGTGACATTGGCGCAAACATTGTACAGGTAATGTGCGGTGGTGATTTTGTTCTCTTCGGACCGATTGAAAATGCTAAAATTGCATTTCCTGCAGTAGCGCAAACAGACATGTTTATATGTGAAGCTGTAAAACCTATGGGAACCGAACCGGTTGATTTCCATCCAATGAACAAGTTAGTATAATTTATCAAAGTTAACCTGTTTCAACCTCAACATCAATTTGTTCAATATCAGCCTACCCTGATATTAGCAAATCTAAACATAAGTACATTAAAACGAACAAGCACTGGATATCAAACCTCTCCAGTGCTTATTAATTGAATTCCATCTAATTTTAAAGAGTAACATCCTTTTTTGTGAAGTAGATATATGAAATTGCCAATCCAATTAAAAATGTTGCTAAAATAACACCATATGACACATCAACACCTGCACTATATATGGCTATTTCACCTGATGCAATCAAGTATGGGCAAACCCAAGGGACATATGGAGCCCAACTTTGGGAATACACCATCAGGTTCACCAATGTCAAACCTGCGCCTCCAACCATTGCAGGGACCATGTTTGTAATGAACAATGACAGGAATACAAATGGGGAGAATGTCAAAAACAAAAGGACATTTGCATAGAGAAGCTGGGCAAAGCTATCGATGAATAGCTTTAGCGTAAATCCTTCAAGGCCTAAAATAAAACCTAAAATTGCTGTTGATATGCTTGTGACTGCTGTCAAAATCAAGACCCATGCCAAAAACATGACATATTTGGACATCAGGAATTTTCCTCTGGATATCGGGATTGTCAGCATGGTCTTTAGAGTGTGCTCATTGTATTCCCTTCCAAAAAGGTATGATATTATAATTGAAAAGAGAAGAACTGCAAATATTGCAGACATGTACATATTAACATTAGTAAATAATGCTTCAAAGCTGTTGGCTTCACCAAATGCAAAAACTGCAATAAACATCAAAAGGGGAGGAGTGATTGCCCCTATCAAGCTCAACAGAAATATATTTGATCTTTTAAGTTTTAAAAATTCCATTTCAATAAAAGTTAACATCAAATCACCAAAATTAATTATTATTAATCATTCTTGTGAAGAAGTCCTCTAGATTCTCCTCGCACAAGTTTACTTTTCTAACGTCGATTCCTGACTTAACAAATAATGCATTGAATTTATCCCTTAGGGCCAAATTAGAGTGCAAACGAATTATCCCACTATTTGCATAAGTGAAATCCTTATTCTCCTTAAGTTCCAATTTTTCAAGAATCATGACTGCCAAATCAACGTCGGACACTTCAAATTCAACGAACTTATCCAGCTTATTGTGCAAATCACCCTTGGAAATCTCTTCGATTAAAACACCTTCATCCATGAACCCTATTACGTCTGCAATGTTTTCTATTTCACTTAGGATATGGCTTGAAATCAGAATCGTTATTCCAAACTCATGGGACAATCTTTTAAGCAATGCCCGGATTTCCTTAATCCCAAAGGGATCAAGGCCGTTTATAGGTTCATCCAAAATTAACAAATCCGGATTATGCATTATGGCGGCGGCGATTCCCAAACGCTGCTTCATGCCTAATGAGAAATCCTTGTATTTTTTGGATTTCGCATCTTCCAAATTGACCATTTCAAGAACAGATTTGATACAATAAGGATCGAAATCTCCCCTCAATTTTGAAACTATCTTCAAATTTTCATATGCGCTAAGATTCTCATAAAATCCTGGAGTCTCTATTATGGAACCTACTCTTGAATAAATTTCTTTTGAATGCTTTTTAGGGTCCTTTCCAAAAAGAAGTATTTCACCAGCACTTGGATATGTAAGATTCAAGAGCATGCACATTGTTGTGGTCTTTCCAGCCCCATTCTTTCCCAAAAGGCCGTATATCTTTCCTTTCTCGACATGCATGTTTAGAGAATCTACAACCAAATCCTTTGAATATTTCTTTGATAAATTTCTTGTTTCAATTACATAATCAACCATAGTATCACTTAACTAATTAAATAACTTTCTAATAACAACATATTAACATGCAACATATATTTTTAAAGACATGACTAGTATTGCAAAATCATTAAATAAAAAAATTAAAAAAGAAAAATAGAATGTTTAAAACATCCTATTTGTTCGCTTCCAGGTAAATGGATCCGTATACTCTTGAGAAAAATACGCTAATATATGGGGATATGAACAATCCTTCAATAATTGTCATTATGGCAGATATGACTATTGCCTGATTAATCACCATCGCAACAACGCCTGATAGCAACATTAGGATTATGCTAACTGAAATCAACACTATAGCAGAGATTAAGAATGTGAAAATGATTATTCCTACATATTTGCTCCATCCAAGATTGGCAATCTTATCCAATACCTCTCTTAAATCGAACGCCTTTGTGAATTTATCTGCATCAATCATGTTTGCCATGGCCATAATAAGGAGGAAATTAAATATTATGAACAATATCGCTGCTAGAATGATTAGATATTCGCCATGTGATCCATTAATTAATATAACCCCCACAACGCATAATACAATTGGAATGATATTGTAAGCCAGACTTACAATAAAATACTTTATTCCGTTTGCGAAAATATTCAATACGTCACCAAATCCGGGAAGCTCATTCTTTTTATCAATAGAGAATTTAATCACGTTATATTGATAACCCATTATGAAGAGGGTTATTATAAAGCTTATCACAGACAATGCCACAATGAGATAGATGTCATTAGCAGGAATCTGAGATAATTTCAAAGCTAAAGAGTCGCCATTAGCAATAGCGATTTTTCTAAATGCGTTAAAACCTATTTGAGAGGTTGCAAATGAGATAACATTGATTATTGCAAACAACACTCCAAAGCTTAAAATCTTTTTTACATCATTAAACGGATATTTCAATCCTTCACTAACGCAATCGGTTATGCTTGCCATATTACCACCTAGATTTGCATTGAATATAATAATCCTATGGATCTTGAATTAAAAATGCTCAAGTAAGGTCCAACAATGAAAGTGATTATCAATGAATTTATTAATGACCCAAAGACAAATACTCCAGTCGCATTTATTCCCAAAGCAAATCCTGAAAGTCCGAATACGGCAAATATTGCAGCAATAATTGCTGTAACAACAGCTGCTATAACTACAGTTATTATTATTAAACCCAAATAGGTTGCAATGCATCTAAACCAACCGATTTCATCAATGACTTCCTTTATTTCGCCTATTGCAAATGCTTTGGAAAGTGAGCCATCATTATAGGCCATGTGACAGAGTGCCATTTGCTGCATTAAGCAGGCAACGATTCCCAATATGAAGGTAATGAAACCTCCGATTATAAACAATGCAGTTGCCATTATTCCTCCAAGGAAACCTGCAGAAAATGCAAATATCAAAAAGATTAACGCCGGCACAATCAAATAAGCGACTTGTACTATTACAACTTTAACCCCGTCAACAAACATGTCAATCAAATCATCGAATTCAGGCAATGGATCCCTTCCATTGATTACTCCGTGAACTGCTGTGTTAATAACTCTATAATTGTATCCTGTGATTAAGAATACTGGAAGCAATAAGAAACTGAATAAGCAAATTACACCTAAAATCACTAATTTTTTCCAGTCCTTTGCTGAATA
>Ga0129307_1001413_pt1 | contig 25673 bp, 20 predicted proteins | sample P1105metagenome_FD_94437 | JGI IMG/M metagenome (GOLD analysis project Ga0129307, IMG submission 94437) | Capybara group fecal microbial communities from Wisconsin, USA - P1105 metagenome | ecosystem: Host-associated > Mammals > Digestive system > Large intestine > Fecal | place: USA: Wisconsin...
CGAGTGGGAGTAAAAAACGCGGCTGAAAATGATGACCGGCGGGGCCGCACTTTACCACTGACAGAAAAAGGAACTGCAGCACGAAATGCTGCAGTTCCTTTTTCATATGTTCAGTTTCCGAGGATCCGGCGGGCGATGTCGCTCTCCGCGTCGAGTACGACGACGCGGCGGTTCTTCGCGCCTTCCGTTTCTACAAAATCCCCCTTTGCGTCAACATCCCGCCCGCGGACAAACGGGTCAGCTTCATATCCTAACCCTGCCGTGAGCAGCTGGGATTCCGGAACTCCGAAATAACTGACCAGCAGATCCTTCACGGCGTCCGCGCGCCTGTTGGATAAGGTGACGCAGGATTCCTGGCTCCCCCACTGCGCGGTCGTTCCGGCAAGCAGGATCGGATGATCCGGGTGCGCGAGAATGATATCCGCCACAGGGGCTAGTGCTTCTTTTGCCTCGTTTTCATTAATAAAGACCGCTTTATTCGCGACGAAGCGCACCTGCGTGGAACTAAGCTCGAAGGGCGTCTCAAACACCGCTTCTTCCGCTTCCGCGACCTCGGCAGTATTTGCTTCCACCGCGCTGTTCTGGCAGCGTACAGTCAAAGAATAGCCGACCGTATCATTTCTGGTGCCGCTGTTGTTACGGTTTTGAACGATCAGGCGAATATAGTAAACCGTATCGGGATCCAGCCCGTCCAGGGTCAATGTTTTAGTGACCCCGTCACTGTATGCCGATCCTTCGGCGACCTCAGTGCCGAGCTCATCAAAAACGTAGAAGCCTACCCTCAAATGATCATCCGTAGACTTATTTACAACACTGACCGAACAGCTGCTGTCGGGGTTCTCACCGGTTGCAAAAGCAAACCACCCGCCGAGCGCGTCTTTCAGGTCACCGGAAACAGTCTTGTCAAAGGGGATCAGCGCGGAATCATCCTGATTTGTTCCCACGACAAGATCCTCAATGTCATTCGAAGGTACTACCGCGTTCACAAGATCGTTTGTAGTATTGACGCCCTCTGACTGCTGATCAATATCACGGATCGTAACCGCAAAACGGGAGGTATCATTCCTGCTGCTGCTGTTAGTGCTGTTCTGGACGTTCAAACGAAGATAATAATCTGTATCAGGTGAAAGCTTCTCCGCAGTAAGTGTTGCTGCGATCCCGCTGCCGTATGCTGCTTCACCGGCAAGCTCTGTTCCCAGATCATCAAGAATACAGAAGCCTATCTTTGCATCTGCCGGATTCTTATTGATCACAGTGATCTGATATGTGCTGCCGGTACCAGGACCCGTATGGAAGGTCCCATACATGTTCTGCCCGTCATGTAAGGTCCCATACATGTTCTGCCCGTCATGTAAGGTCCCATACACTTTTGTGTTCAGCGGGATCTGGGTCGCGTCGGCCTGATTCGTTCCGCCGCGGATCTCCGTTTCCGAGACGTCGAACTCTTCGCCGGCCGTAAGAGTATTTTCTGCAGACTGCTCAGATCCGGCTGTTTCCGGCGTCCCGCTCTCTTTCGGCTCTTCCGCTGCCTTTTCCGCTGCCTCCTCCGCTGCTTTGCGGACTTCCGCCTCTTCCTTCAGAGCGAGCTGCTCCTGGGCCCTGGCCAATGCGTCTTTTGCTGACTCAAGCTCTGACTGCAGGCTCTCCGCCTGTGCCTTCAGCGCGTCGTATTCCTCCTGCGGGACCCCTTTGCTTCCGCACCCGGCGGAACAAATGAGGAACATCAGGACGACCAGCAGCAACCGGATCTTTTTCATGGTATCATTCCCAGCCTTTCTTATGTATCTTTTCTGTTTTCATGATGTTTACAGATCTTCATTCCCGTTTCCTGAGGGCTTCTTCAAGCCCTTCCTCATCGGACACGTCGTACCACGTTATCTCCCGGGCGTTATCCCTGTATGGATCATGGTCATCCAGGAATCCTGACCATTCCTGCGTTATCACCAGCTGATCTCCGGAACGGACTGCCCGCGATATGTAAATGTCTCCGCGCATACCGCCCGCCGCAAAGACCTGGAGCCCGTTTCCGTCGCCCATCATGCTTAACCCGCCGCGGAACCCGCCGGTCCCGGCAACGCCTGCGGCAATGGACTCTCCGGGGGCCGCCATGGTTCCCGAAGCTTCATCATAATAGAAGATCCGGACGTGGTCGATGTAATCGTCGCCCAGCTGGCACAGCAGCAGTGTCGGGACAGGATCTCCCGTATGCATATATTCCAGCGCGTACAGATACTGTCCGTTCGGGTAAGCATATTCACCGAAATCACAGGTGTCCGCGCCGGCGATGACCGCCCGGTACTGTCCGAGCGCTGCTTCGAGGCCCGTGTCCGCGTCATGCGCGTCGTTTTCTGCCGGCTCCTCCGGCAGCACTGAAGCAGAGCTTTCCGCAGCACCGGTAAACATCTCATTTTCCGGGGAGCTCTCCGGAGCCCGGGAGGAAAGCGTTCCAGGATCACTGGCGGAAATGAACTCCGGCGCTTCCGCCGCAGCGGCAAACTCCGCATACCGGACCGCGTGCCCCGCTAGTTTTGTAAGCCCGGCTGCGCCTCCTCCGATCACTGCCAGGGCAGCGGCTGCGGCCAGGGCGATCTTCGCCGCGGAGAAACCGGCACCCCCGGCCGATGCTGCCTTCGCCGCGCCGGCTGCATTTACCGCGCCGGCAGTCCGTGCCGCTCCGGCAGCATTTGCCGCGTGGGAACCACCGGGACCTGCTGTGTGCATAGTTTTGCCCGGTATCGACGATGAAGGCGGCGCCAGTTCTCTCAAAACATTCTGCTGTATCCTGGCGTCCGGTATTTCCGCGGCATAAACGTCCTGCGCGCGCATGAGCCACAGAAGGAACGCGGCCGGCGCAAGACCGTAAAGCTTCGTGCCTCTCTTTTCCAGTTCGCGGACCTTTTTTTCGATCCTCCGGCGCCCGTACATGAGGCGGCTTTTCACTGCGTTCTCCGTCGCGTTCATCGAAGCGGCGATCTCCCTGACAGACATCTCCTCGTAGTAATACATTCCGATCGCGGCGCGCTGGTCCTCGGGAAGCTCGTCCAGGATCTCCCTGACCAGCCGGGCCGTCTCGTTCCGATCGATGACATACTCCGGAAGGTGGCCGATGTTATCGTCCTCGAACCATTCCTCCGGGGGCACGTCCCGGCTGCTCCCTTCCATCTCGGAGAAGAGCATCGGCCGCTTTTTCTTCAGCCAGTCCCTGGCTGTATTGGCAGCGATCTGGCGCACCCACGCCTCGAATCTTTCACCGTCGCCAAGGCCGCCCAGATATGTGAACGCCTTGATATACGCGTCCTGAAGGATATCGAATACAGCGTCCTCGTCCCTGATCATCGATCTGACGGTGTAATAAGCCTTGTTATAGGTCTGCTGATACAGGACCGCGATGGCGGACTGGTCCCCGCCCTGCGCTTTCCTGACAAGTTCTCCGGTACTGTACATTACTTCTTTCCACCTCTGTCCTTCCTGTCCAGCAGTTTCCGAAGGAGCAGCTTTTTCTTTTGCTGATCCACAGGGAAGCTTTCGATCGCTGACCGGATAAGCTGTCTTAAGAGGTCCATGATCAACCACTCCTTCCATACCGCACGTGGCGCGCAAGTCCCGCGGGCAGGACTTGAACCCTTTCACATATAGGACGACCGGGAAGGATGGATGGTTGCAGTTCTTTTTAATATTTTTTTTGGCTTCTGTATCCCGGAAAGAAGGCCTTACGGCTCATGCCCCTTTCCGTCCTTATAAGGCCTTACGACTCATGCTCCTCTCCGTCCTCTTCAAAGCTCGCGCTGCGCAGCACCTCGTCTTCCCTGCGGATGCTCCTCCGCCGCGGCTGGAGGAAGCTGACCAGCGGAAGGATCAGGAAGCAGGGCATGATGATCCTGGGCCAGTAAAGGCCCAGAACGATCAGGACCAGGTTGATGGCGATCATCGTAAACTGGCTCCTGGCAAACATATAGAAATACAGCTCCTCAAGCCCGCGGAACCTTTCCCGGATCGCGGCGAACTGAAGGCAGCCTTCGATGATGCAGACCGCAAGGAACACGGTCCCGTAGGCCGCGACAGACCGGGGCGTCCCTTCGATCAGGACCCATTTTGTCATGACCGGGATCAGGGACAGCGCCGCGAGGAAAAAGAAATTCAGGAGCACGATGACGTGGTCCGCGGCCTGTACGGATTCAAAGATCCTGTGATGGTCATACCAGAAGTCCGCCACGATGAAAAAGCTCACCAGGAACAGGCCGACCGCCCTTAGGAAATGCGGATATCCGGACGATATGCCCGGGACCGGAAGCTCCAGGACCATGATCGTGATGAGGATCGCGATCACTCCGTCGTTGAAGGTCTCCAGATGCTGCTTCATGATAAGGGGCGATCTTTTGTCCGCCTCTCGCATCTTCTCTTCCAGGTGAAAAAGCTTCTCTTCCTCCTCCGGCGTCAGTTCCCTGTGCCCGGGGATCGTATACTGTCTCCGCATTCGCTTCCCGTCCTCTCTTTTTCCTGTTCAGAAGATGCTTCCCAGCATGCCGGTCACTTCGCCGGAGAGGCTGATCCCCTCAAGCAGGGCCATGACACGCTGCAGCTGTTCCGCAGTGCCGCTGTCCAGCGCCGCTTTCCGGGCCTCCAGCTCCCTTTGAAGCTCCTCAATGCGGGCGCCGCGCCGCGCGCTGATCTCACTCACAGCCGCGTCGTTCCGGGCCGCCCCGAGAAGGGAAGGCATCATCTTAAGCAACACTTCAAGGTCGTCCCCGGCCATTTTCTCCCCTGCGCGGGCTTCGATCCCCTCCGCCTCCGTCTCAAGCTTTTCAAGCTTCTCCGAAAGCCGCTGCTCCGCTTCTGAAAGCGCCCTGGAAAGCCCGGCCGGATCCCCTTCCCCGGCCTTCAGGATCTCAAGCACCGAAAGATACTCCTGCTCCACGGCGTCGTATCCTTCCTCAAAAGAGCGGACGGCCTCAGTTCCTGCATCGGCGGCCGGTTCCTCCCTGCCGCCTTCAAAGAAACCTTTCAGTAAAGAAAAAGGTGAATTCATCTCTTGCCCCTTTCATCCATCCTCCCGGGTGAACACGGAAATATCTCCTTCCGATGCCGCGGGAACACGGAAAACCCCTTTCCAGTTATCATAGCACAGGATCGCAGGGAAAACACGACCGCCGGAGGATCATAGAAAGCGGAAAAGGAAGATGCAGCAGAAAACGCAGAAAAAGCCGCAGAAAAAACTGCAGCTGAAAAGAAAAAGCAGACAGCGTTCCCCCTGCGTCCGGTACTGCTCCGGACACCGGGGAACCTGTCTGCAAAGATCTTAAAACGACGGTTCCATCTATATAATACAGGCCTCATACTGACAGCCTGGTGGTTTTTTCAAGCGGACAGGTGCATCGTCCGACGTATTTCCTCAGGCGGACAAGTGCATCGTCCGGTGTGTTTCCTCAGGCGAACGAATGCGCCGTCCTGTGCTCCTTTACGCTCTCCTCTTTCCTGATCTTCAGAAGCTTTTTCGCCTTCGCGGTGCAGTGGTAGAACGCAGGCACCAGGAACATGTTCGCCAGCACCCAGGCAAGCGGCGACGCAAAGCACACCGCGGTAAATCCGAACAGCGGGACGCCCGCGAAGCCGACGACCGTCCGGGCGATCATCTCCATGACGCCCGAAAGAATCGAGAAGCCGGACCAGCCCATGCCCTGGATCGCGAAGCGCCACACGTTGACGATCGTGAGCGACCAGTAGAACAGGGACGTCCAGATCAGGTAGGTATGGGTCATCTGAATGACCTCGGTGTTGGAGGCGTCGATAAAGAGAAGCGGGATCACGCCGCCGAACGCCAGCATGATGCCGAACGCCGCGACGCCGTAGACGCAGCCCAGCTTCGTCGCCGTCCAGACGCCCTCCGTGATACGGTCCACCTTGCCTGCGCCGAGGTTCTGACCGCTCCAGGTGGCCATGGTCACGCCAAGCGCGTCGAACACGCAGGCGAAGAACATGTGGATCTTCTGCCCTGCCGCCATCGCCGCGACTGCTGCCGCGCCGAGGGTATTGACCGCGGTCTGCAGGACCACGGAGCCGATCGCCGTGACGGAGTACTGGAGACCCATCGGGATGCCCATGGCGCAGAGGATCATGCAGTGATGCGCGCTGAGTGCCGTCTCGCCCTTCCGGAACCGGAGGATCGGGATGTTCTTATACATGTAGATTAGGCAAAGGAACCCTGAAAGCGCCTGCGAGAACACAGTCGCGAGCGCGGGCCCGTTCACGTCAAAGCCGAAGAGCCCGACCAGGACGCAGTCGAGGACGATGTTCACGACCGACGCGAGGATCAGGAAGTACACCGGCGTGCGCGCGTCGCCGAGCGCGCGGATCACGGAAGCGGTCGCGTTGTAAAGGAAGGTCGCCGGAATCCCGAGGAACACGATCAGGATGTACAGATACGCCCTGTCCATGAGCTCCTCCGGGGTCTGCATGGCGGTCAGGATCTGCCGCGTAAACATACTCACAAACGCGGTAAGCACCGCCGCGATCACAAGGCCCAGCCAGACGATGTTCGCCGTGTAGCGCCGCATGTTCACGTGGTCGCCCGCGCCGAACTGCTGCGAAACCGGGATGGCAAAGCCGGAGCACACGCCGATCACGAAGCCGTTCACCAGGAAGTTCACCGCCCCGGTGGAGCCGACCGCCGCAAGCGCGTCAACACCTAAAAACCGGCCGACGATGATCGTATCCGCCATACTGTAAAGCTGCTGGAACAGGGTCCCGAGCAGCATGGGGATCGCGAAGCCAAGGATCAGCTTAAGCGGGCTCCCCTCTGTCATGTCGCGGACTGCGGAACGGCGCGCCGCCGCGCCGACCTTCTGTGTGGAAACTGCACTACTCTGTGTATTACTCAATTCAGACGCCTTCTTTCCTGCGCCCTCCCCGGGGCGACTCCCGCGTATCATTACGCTTTTTCTTCGTATTTACGCATTTTTCTCTTCACAGCGAGGCATTATAGCACTCTTGTATACTAGTGTAAAGCTGACAAAACGACAAAAAACAGGCCCCAAAGGGCCTGTTTCGTTAAAAAAATGACGAAGTGCTCAAAGCTCCTGTGCGCGTTCCAGCGCCGCGTAGATCCCGTTCAGCTTTAGAAGCTCCGCGCGCGTCCCCTGCTCCGGGATATGCCGGTCCTCGACCACGGCGATCCGGTCCGCGTCGCGCACGGTGGAAAGCCGGTGCGCTATGACGATGCAGGTCTTCCCTTTGCTCAGCCTGTCCAGGCTTGCCTGGATCTTCTGCTCCGTCACGCTGTCCAGCGCGGAGGTCGCCTCGTCCAGTATAAGGATGGGCGGATCCTTCAGGAACACCCTCGCGATCGAGATCCTCTGCTTCTGCCCGCCGGACAGGATGACGCCGCGCTCCCCGATATAGGTCCGGTAGCCGTCCGGCATCTTCATGATCTCATCATGGATCTCCGCGAGCTTCGCCGCGTGGGCGACCTCAAGGTCCGTCGCGTCCGGCCTGCCGTATCGGATATTGTCCATGATGGTCCCCGCGAACATGAACACGTCCTGCTGGATGATGCCGATGTTCCTTCTGAGGCTCTCCTGCCGGAGGGACCGCACGTCGTGCCCGTCGATCTTCACCGCGCCGCCGGTCACGTCGTAAAACCGCGGCAGCAGATGGCACATGGTGGTCTTCCCGCCGCCCGACGTCCCGACCAGCGCGAAGGTCTCGCCCGGACGGATGTCCGCGCAGATATCGTCAAGGACCTCCGTCCCGTCCGCGTAGCGGAACGAAACGTGGTCGTACTCCACATGGCCGCGGCACTCTGGCAGGTCAACGGCATCGTCCGCGTCCCGGACCTCCGGCTCCGTCCGCATGACCTCAAGGAAGCGGTCAAAGCCTGCCATGCCCTGCGTGAAGATCTCCATGAACTGGACGAGCTTCCTTACCGGGGCGGTAAAGGCCGAAACGTAGAGGGAGAACGTGATGAGGTCGATGTAGCTTAACTCCCCGCGCATGATCAGCCATCCGCCGAACGCGACCACCGCGACCTGCATGATCCCGACCGTGCCCTCGACGCCCGCGTTGAAGCGGCCCATCGCCTTGTAGTAGCCGACGCGGCTCTCCTTGAAGGCCTCGTTCGCCTCAGCGAATTTCCTGACCTCAGCCTCCTCGTTCGCGAAGGCCTTCGAGGTGCGGATGCCCGAAATGCTGGACTCGATCGCGGCGTTGATCTCGCCGGTCTTTTTCTTGACCTCCTTGTTGGCGTTCGACATGGCGATCCGCTCATGCGCGGAGAAGCCGATGCAGACCGGGAGGATCACGATGAGCACCAGGGTGAGCTGCACATTGACCGTAAAAAGGATGCAGAGCGCCCCCGCGATGGTCAGCGTGCAGGTCAGGATGTTTTCCGGCCCGTGGTGCGCGAGCTCCACGATCTCAAAAAGGTCGTTCGTCACGCGCGACATGAGGACGCCCGTGCGGTTCCTGTCGTAAAAGCTGAAGCTCAGGTCCTCCATGTGGCGGAAGATATCCGCGCGCATGTCCGCCTCCGTGAGCGTGCCCATCTTGTGGCCGATGACAGTGACGAAGTACTGGAAGACCGCCTTCAGGAGATAGGCGGCAATAATGATCCCCATCACCGCGAAAAAGGTCCCGAAGCGGTTCTCCGGGAGGAGGTGGTGCATGGACCACCGGGACGCGTACGGAAACACGAGGTCGATGAAGGCGATCATCGCGGAAAGGGCCATATCGACCGCAAAAAGCTTCCGGTGCGGGTATATATAGGAAGCAAAAATACGGAGCTTCGATCCTTTCATATCCCTCATGATGCTGCCTCCCTGCCGGACAGGGCAGCCCGGCGGAACACGGCTGCCTGCTCTTCGTCCCGGAAGGCGCTCTTCGCGACCAGCTGCCACATATCCTTTCCGGTGCCGATCAGGAAAAGGCGCGGCGTCTCCTCGAACGCCGTAGTGTCCCTCCACGCGCAGCCGTCCTTTTTTCCGTTTCCCTTCGCCTCAAGGGTGAAGCCCAGGCTGTCGTACATAAGGATCATGCGGGGGAATGACTTCTCCCGCTCCATCCGCTCCGCCCCCGACTGCTTCCAGAGGAGTTTAAACTGCTGCCGGTCGGACAGCCTGCGGATCACGAGGATGCCTATGACTATGACTGCCAGAAGCACAGGCACGGACGCCCTGGCGTCCGCCCCGGCCAGGATGACCCGGACGGTCATGCAGAACGCGAAAAGGAGATACGCGGCAAGGCAGCAGAGACGGACCATTCTCCTCTTCTTCGTCGTAAGGTTGAACATGATCCAGTCCCTGTAGTCCTCCGCGGTAAGCTTGTATTCATATTTCATAAAGGTGCCTCCGTGTCCCGTTCCGGCCGCAGGCCTGCGGCACGGGTTTCCGTACTGATACCTGCAGCCCGGTTTTCCATACCGATACCTGCGGCCAGGTTTTCTTCCCTATAGTATCAGAAATAGGGAAAACAGGACAGTCCGAAATCCCCGCGCATGGGAAAAGCCGGGCCCTTCGGTCCGGCTTTCCCTTTTAGGGGTAGGATATGTAAGTCATTCGGTCAGTTTATTAACGTGACCGGATCAGGCTTCAAGGCACTCCTTGATGAAGCTCTCCATCGCGTCAAGCGCAGCCTCGACAGCGATCTTGCCCTTCTCGGCGGTCGCGACCTGCGCGTTGCCAAGGGTACCGGTCTCGGTGAGCTCTCTGTAGGGGGTGTACTTCATGATACCCGGCCACTTGTCCGGCTTGATCGGGGTGTTCGGGGCAATGTCCATGTTGATCAGCTCCGGATACAGGTACAGCAGAGCGGAGGTCTGTGCTTCGGAAGCGTGCGCGTGCGGAGCCGGGGTCTCCCAGATGCCGAGCTTGTCGGAAACGACCGGAAGATACTGCCACACACCGACCATGCCGTAGCGGATGCCGTGCTTGATGTGCGCGTCCTCAAGGACCTCGTTCAGCGGCTGGGTGTTGTGAAGGTGGTTATTGACAATGAAGAAGCTCTTGAATCCAAGGCGGACGAACTCGTTAACGATATCCGTGTAGACAGCCTGCAGGGTGGAACCGCTGACAGCGATGGTTCCCGGATGGGAGGTCAGGGTCTTGGACTGTCCGACTTCAAGGCACGGAGCGACGATGCCGTTGACTCTCTCAGCGAGCATCTCGGACATCTTCTTCGCAACAAGGATATCAGCACCCATCGGGTTGTGCGGTCCGTAGACTTCGCATGCGCCGGACGGGATGATGATGGTCTTGGCGGTCTTTCTTCTCTCGTCAAACTCGGTCCAGGACATATCTCTTAACTTGTAGATCATAGTACATTTCCTCCTTAAACTAAGAACAGCAAAGTATTTTCCGCGGTCCACCAGGACCCCGCTGTAAACAAACAAGCAATATTCATGCCATGTTTTCTGCCGCCGTATCCCGCGTTTCAGGGCGGTTTTGCCGTTCTTAAGTCTCAGGATTGAGATTCTGCCCTTCTTAATTCTTAAATTTGAGAATCGAAGACCTTCCTGATCCTGCCATAAATAATAAAAGAGGGACTGCCGCACTAAGGAAAAATGCAGACAATGTTCCCCAGGTGTCCGGCTCTGCAGCACAGACGTCCGAATCCAGGCGGATAGAAATCCGACTGGGGCGGACGGATGTAAGCTGCAGCGTCCGAACACAGGGGAACTTGTCTTCAAAAAAACCTTAGTGCGACAGTCCCTCTTCAGTTTACTTTATAAAGATCGTTTTCAGGCCTTCTTCGCAGCTGCCTGCTTGGAGAAGGTCTGGAAGCCCTCGATGACGAGGATGACTGCCAGCAGGGTCATCGCCGCAGCGAAGAGAAGCTGGAACCAGTGGCCCCACATCGGGACAGCGCCCGGATCCGCACCGCCGAAGCAGATGCCTGCCTTGGCAATGACGGTCTTAATGAGCTGGGTCAGGGTCGCGCAGAGCATGAATGCCATCGGGAAGAAGAACATCTTGTTGTTCTTGCCGGCATCGCCCAGCCATGCGCAGACTGCCATCAGGGCGATACCTGCAAGGAGCTGGTTCGCAGCGCCGAACAGTGCCCAGATCGCGGAAAGGGAAAGTCCGCCGAGGACGCAGCCGATGATGACCATGAACAGCGTGCCGAACAGCGGGTTCGCAAGGACCTTGCGGAAGCCCTTCGCGTCAGCAGCGGTAGCCTCGCCCTCGAACAGGAACAGCTCGCCGAACATGAAGCGGGACAGGCGGGTACCGGTATCAAGGGAGGTCAGCGCGAAGACGGAAACAGCCAGCGTCAGCAGCGCGTAGATGGTGTTGTAGGTCGGGGTCCCTTCAGCCGCGAACATGGTGCCGATGCCGCCTGCGAATGCTGCGGACGGGGAACCGAAGCCGCCGGAGGTGTACTTTTCAAAGACCATACCGACCGCGATCAGGGAGATAACGCCCAGCGCGGACTCGATCAGCATGGAGCCGTAGCCGATCGCCTTTGCGTGCGCCTCGTTGTCCAGCTGCTTGGAGGAAGTACCGGTAGAGATCAGCGAGTGGAAGCCTGAGCATGCGCCGCACGCGACCGTGATGAACAGGGTCGGGAACAGGTCGCCGACCTTCGCCTGGTTGACCATCGGAAGGGAGAAGGTCGCCGTTCCGGTGAACGCGGAGCTGAGGATACCGAAGACCGCGATGAGCATCATCGCGTAAAGCAGGAAGCTCGACAGATAGTCACGCGGCTGCAGCATGATCCATACCGGGATCAGGGAAGCAACGGTGATGTATGCGCCGATGAAGATAATCCATGCGGTCCTGCCCATAGCGAAGCCGACGTTCATGCCGATCGCAACGATGAGGACGATGCCGATGATGCCGCCGATGGTCGCCGGGCCGGTCTTCACGCCGTACTTGTTCGTCGCGATACCGTAGATGATGGCGAGGACGATGAACAGCAGGGAGATCATAGCCGTGGTCTGGTTTCCGGTCGGGTTTCCGACAAGGCCGAACGCGACGTTGCCGGCATCATCCGGCTTCGTGAAGAAGGTACCCGCGACGACGTTGACGAAGGAAGCGATGACCAGGATCAGAACGAGCAGGGCGAAGATGATGAACAGCTTCTGCGCGCGCTTGCCCATGGAGTCCTTGATGATCTCACCGACAGACTTGCCGCCGTGTCTGACCGATGCGAACAGGGAGCCGAAATCCTGAAGGCCGCCGAAGAAAATACCGCCGATGACGCACCATAAGAAAACGGGGAGCCATCCGAAAACGGAAGCCTGGATCGGGCCGTTGATCGGGCCTGCGCCCGCGATCGACGAGAAATGATGTCCCATAAGGACCTGCGGCGGAGCCGAAACATAGTCGACACCGTCTTCCATTGTGTGAGCCGGGGTCTCTCTGTTCGGATCGACGCCCCACTCCTTTGCCAGCCAGCTGCCGTAGGTCATGTAACCGATCGCAAGGCAGACGATAGCAGCAACGATGATGAGTAATGCTGTCATAACTGAATCTCCTTTTCCTGAAAAATTAAAAAATATTGCTGAAGATCTGGCGCATCGCGTCGCCCATGCGGTTTTGGACGGTCGTTCCGCTTTCCAGATCGTATGCAATCACCTTGTAGGCGCTCCACCCCCGGAAGCCGAAGCGGTAGCTCTTGTAACGGCGCCGCTTCCGGATGAGCGCTGCCGCCTCCGGGTCCACCCTGTCGGCGAGGATCAGGAGGGAAATGTCGGTGTTCCGGTGGTTCGGCTTCACCTCGACCCTGGAGAGGCCCTCCTCCCAGGCTCTTTCGTCGAGCGTCTCATAAAGCTCCGCCGTCAGCCGCTCCGTTACCGCGAAGAAAAGGAATTCGCGGGAATCGTACTCCGTGACTTTGGCGGACTTGATAAGGAAATACTGCTCGTCATGCATGCGGAATTCCGCTTCCGCCCGGAAGGGCTCCGCAGGTGTTTCCCTGTTTACCGTATAGTAGGCTTCGAAGGTTTTGAGCAGCCGCTCCAGGGCTTCCGACGTATCCGCCGGTTTTCCCTTGCGCCTTTCCTGGCTTACCGGACCGCTCATGCCTCACTGCCCTCTGCCGCCGGCCGCACGAACGCTGCGTGCGGGATCTTCACCTTCAGTTCCTCAAGCGCCGCCTTTCCGGCGCGCTCGCCCGGCATCTGGATCTCCGCGGCCTCCCCGGCCTCCGTGCAGATGACCATGCTCTCCATCGCCATGTTTCCGCGGCCGCAGCACATGCGTGCCGGGACCGAGCGGACTCTGCGGAAGCAGCGGGTGATCTCACTGAACGGGATATAATAGGTTTTCAGCCTGACACGAAAAAAAAGGAACTCACTGCCGATCTTCATGACCCCGATCTCGTGGGCCTTCTGAAGGTCGGTTTTCAGCGCGTCCTCTTCAGCGGCAGCCGATGCGGCCGGATAAAATTTCATAAAACCTCCGAGGGTGCTATACCGATAATCAGTATCAGTATAGCACCCTCGTTTTCAAAATCAATACAACGCCTTCACGTTTTGATCATTAATTTTATAGTTTTTTAATTGAATAAGTGTAATATTACTCGGTTATTTCTTTTTTAAATCATTTCGTGCGTCCCATAGCTGTTTCATATCTGTTTTCAGGCCCCGCAAAGGCCGTTCCCGGGAACCGCTACAGCCTGACGCCCTCTACCGCAAGTGTTTTAAATATAAACTGCTTTCTTATAAAAAACCGAAGCGTCTCCTCATAGTCGAGACGGTACGGCGGGAGCAGCACCCTCCTGTCCCCGTCCGCCACCTCGCGGTATCTCTTTTTCTTCTTAAGATAATCCGCGTGCTCTTCGTCACAGACCCGCACGAAGATCTCCGTGATCTCGATGTCGGAATGCGCCGCCTCCGCGACCGCGACGACCGCGTACGCTTTGCGCTTTCTCTTCATATAGTCCGAAAACTCGGCGGAGTACTCGATCTTCATGGACTGTCCTTTCCTTCCGGTCATCCGAGCGGGATCTCCACGACCTCCGCCATCTTCATGAGGCAGGCCTCGATCTGGTCCGAAATATCGTGGACCATGCGTTCCGTGATCTCCTCGTTCTTGTCCTTCTCAAGCCGCTTCATGAAATCCGAGCGGACCTCCGCGGAGATCTTCGTCAGGCGGGATTCGAAATACCGCTTCGGCAGGAGCTTCCGCATGGGAACGGGGATATTGGCCCCAAGGATGGCGCCCTGCATCTTCTCCTTCCCGAGGAACAGGATGATCAGGGAAAGCACCGCTCCCGCGATGAGCCCGGGCAGTCCGTTCGCGATCACGGCGATCCCGCCGCCGCCGCAAAGGAGCCCGATCATGATGGAGATGATGGTGTCGATCATCCAGGTGGTCTCCTCCACCGCGAAGACGTCCTTCGCGTCGATCCGGAAATCCTCCGGCGACACGTTCAGGAAGGACGTGAGGCTCAGCGCCCGGTACGGGATATTGTGCTTCACGCAGATGGGCACCGTGTGCTCCTCAAGGCTGTAGGCGATAGGCTTCAGCCATTCCGTGACCGGACGGATCATGCACTTCCTCGCCTCGTCCGTGTGAAGGTACGCCGTGATCTCCTTCTCCATCTCGCCGTCGATGTCCTGGAGGCGTTCTATACTCCCGTCCCTCCAGCGGTCTATGACAGGCAGGACCGCTTCCTTCAGGATGGGCTCCGTAACAGCCTCGACCACGTCCTTGTACAGCTTGTCGATCTTCGAGCCGACCAGCTGCTCGACGATGCTCGAATCCCTGAGGTTCTCGACCTCCTTCATGAAATCCCGGAGCTCGTCGTCGATCCGCCCGCACCACGCGAGCCCGCGCGACACAGAGAACTCCGGCTCCATGCCGGTGATCACCACGGCCTCGGGATAGATCTCGCGGCACCAGTCAGCGATCGCCGGAAGCTTCGAGACGCCGCCGGTCAGGAACAGGAGCTCGGGAACATCGCCCGTGATCTTCCTCCTGGTCTCCCGGAGGCTCTCCGTAAATACCTGGTGGAACGACCTGCCGCCAAGCTTCTCCGTCGCGCGGTCCGTCAGCGCTTCCGCCGTCTCAGCGTCCATGCGGAGCGTCAGCGTGACCGGCCTGCCGTAGCGGATCCGGACCGTCTGCATGCAGTCGTTCTTTTTCCAGTAGTCCTCGTCCGCGAAATACTTCTCTTTAAGCCTCCGGGCAGCGAACTCGCAGTAGCTCCGCCACGGGCTGCTCTTTTCAAAGATCTCCCGGATCTCGGCGCGGTCCTTCGACCGCTCCACCGCGGTCTCAAGAAGGATCTCGTCCATGATGCCGCCGCCAAGGAACACCTCGCCGGCCGTGCGGAGCTCCACCTCGCGTCCGCCCATAATATAGGCGAAATCCGTGGTCGATGAACCGATATCCACGACCAGCACCGGGTGCGAAAGGATATCGTACCCGACCTGGAGGTTCTTCGACTGGCACGCGCTCACCAGCGCCGCGCGCGACTCGGAGATGATCTTCATGGGCGGGTACCCGACCTTCTCGAAGATCTTCCTGTATTTTTCCCTCGCGTTCCTGTCCCAGCCAGCAGGGCATCCGATATGGAAGGTACAGTCTTCATTCTGTACCAGTCCGCCGGAGGAATAAAGCTCCCCCAGCACGCCCGACGCGAACGCCGTGATATCCTTCGCGGACTCCGCGTCCACCAGGAAGCGGCTCTTGAAGCGCAGCTTCCGCTCCACCGCGTCCGGGTCCCAGCAGGCGCTCTCGCCGATGACCATCCCGCGGTCCGCCGTCCTCGCGTACGCGGTGACAAGGCTCTTCGTATCACAGAGCGTCAGGACCTCCGGCGCGCCAGTGTCCTTCTTTTTCAGCACGGAGACCGCGCTCTCCGCGTCCCCGAGGTCAAATCCGAAAAAACGTTCCATCTTACCTGCTCCTTATCCTGCCGCCTTCCGGCCGCCGTTTTCTGCCGCTTTCCGAAGCCAGCGCTTCGACGGTCACTGCCGCCTGCGCGCCAGTGCTTTCACGCTGTCCGCTCCGCAGTCTTTTCTCTTTTTTACTTTCCCGCGGCAAGCCCCTTCAGAAGAAGCGTTCCCTCCGCGCGTATGAGCGCCGGCCGGATGGTCCCACCTCCCCCCGCCGGGATGCGGTCGAACCACTTCTCCGTTCCGTCCTCGTAGTTCACGGCCTCGATCCCGTTCCTGTGAAGCCAGAAACGGATGTCCGAGACCATCTGCTGCGCCTCCGGGACGTCCCCCGCAGCATAGGCGTTCTCAAGAAGCTCCTGCATGAGCCTCAGGGTGTCCTCCGTGACGGTTCCGCTCCCGCCCGTGCTAAGAGCGGTCCCCGTCTCCTCGTCCGCCATGCTGCGCACATCCTCAAGGTTCCGGTCCACCACGGCGAGCGCGGTCATGAGCCCGCGGTACAGCCGCTGGCTGTCCGGGCGCGTCTCAAAATGACGCTCTCCCGTCTCTGCCGCCGCGTTTCCCCCGCCGGCCTTCATTCCCGCGAAAAACACCGCTCCGAGTCCCGCGACCAGGACGATAAAGGCAGGAAGCCGCATATCCGTCCCGGCAAAGGCAAGCATCAAGGCGGAGGCCGCCGATGCCGCGCCTCCCGCGCAGAGCGGGACCGCCGCCTTTTTCAGCGGGGACGCCTCCGCAGGCAGGCTGTCCTTCCGCTCGTAGACCCGCACCTCGCCGGTGCTGTCCGCCAGCGAAAGTGCCGCCTTCACCGTGCGGAACGCCTGCGCCGCGGCCGCGCTCTCACGCTCGTCCGTGCACTTTTCGTTATACTGGTAAAGGATACGGTTCAGCTCCTCCTCCATGACGGCGATCGCGCTGTCCGGCGTATCCGCCTTTGAAAGCTGTGAAAGCAGCCGCTCTTTATCCCGCTCAAGAAGCTCGCCGGTCTTCATCATTTTCCCTCCGGTCCTCTTTATTTAACGTTCCATCCCCGGTGCCCGGGGTCTCTCTGTATCGATCCGTCCCGGGTCCGCAGTCTTTTTATAACGCCCCGTTCCCCGGAGCTCCTGGTCTGTTTTTAAAGCTCCGTCCCCGGCGCCCGGAAATATTCAGGCAGTTTTATTATAACACGGAATCCCCGCACATCCCTGCCTTTCACAAAGATATCACGAAACATGACCCGGTCCGGAAACCGGACAGGCGCCGTCCATGCACGGCTCATGTTATGAGCGAGTGACGACAGGCTCGCGGCCTTCATTGCTTCGCACAAAAAGGACCGGCGGTTTCCCGCCGGCCCGTAAGTATTCAGGATGAGATCTCAGTCTCAGGCAGTCCGGACCAGGTCCGTACCTGAAGGTCCCGGATCAGACCCGTGCCTCGAACCCCGCATTTTCAGGTATTTCCCCGCCAGCCGCTTCCCCGGCAGCCTCTTCCCCGGAAGCTGCTTCCGTTTTCGGCTTTGAAAGCGCGTTGAAATACTTGTCCCGGTTCGCGTAGTAAAGGTCCCAGTACGCTGTATCCTGCGTCCTGTGAAGCTCATGGATGTACTTATGCTCGCTTCCCACGATGCTGGGATCCGCGGACTCGATGATATAGACCGCAAGGTCCGAGCACTGGTCGGAAATACGCTCAAGATGCGACATCATGTTTTCGTAGCGGATCCCCGCGATGATATCGCGCGTTCCGTGCGTCATACGGTAAATGTGCCTGCTCTTCAGCTCCTCGATAAGGTCGTCGATGACCTCCTCCATGGGCTCGACCTGTCTTGCCTTTTCGATATCGTCGGAAAAGATCGCGTCGCAGGTGACGTCGAGGATCTCCCTGACCGCGCCAAGCGCAACGTCAAGATCCGCCGCCGCGCCCTCGGACAGCTGGGTCCCCTTGTCCCTCAGATCCTTCACGTCGTTCGCCAGATCATGCGCATGATCGCCGATCCGCTCGAGCGCGGAGATCGCCTTGACCTGGAAGCTCTGCCACGCGCTGTCGGCATCGCGGGTGATGTACGGGGAAATGTCCACGACGTAGCTGTTCGCCGCGTCGGTGATACGGTCCAGAAGGTTCTCGCGCCTGTCGATGCGCTCCGCGCGCTTCTCATCGTAATCATGCAGCTGCTGCGTCACGGCGTCGAAGTTGTGGGACGCGGTGTCCGCCATATGCATGATGAGGTGCGCGCTCTGGTCGAGCGCCAGCTGCGGGTTCGTAAGAAGACGCCTGTCGAGCTCGCGGAGGTTCGCCTCGATCTCCGCATCCTCCTCGTCGACCGGCGCGTCGGGAACGACCCGCTCCGCGATCGACGCGAACACGCCCGCAAACGGCAGAAGGCATACTGCCGGGACCAGACGGAAAATACCGTGCACGTTCGCGACACCGCCCGACTTCAGGACCATCGTCCACATCTCGTCGGAGATCAGCCCGGTCAGCCTTCCCGCCGTCAGGAGGACGATGATCATGGCCGCCGCGAAAATGTTGTAGATCACGTGGACCATGGCGGTCCTGACCTGCTCCGGGCTCGCGCCGATACGGCTCACCAGGAAGGTCGTAAGGCAGTCGCCGATGTTCACGCCGATGATGACCGCGAACACCGAGCAGAACGGAAGTCCGACGGAGCTCGCGAGCGACTGCAGGATACCGACGACCGCGGACGAGCTCTGGATGATGCCGGTGACGATGACACCGGACAGGAAGCCTAAGATGTAGTTGTCCTCAAACGCCGTGAGCAGGCCGGAGAGCTGGTCGCCCATGGTGGAAACGGTCGAACTCATGTAGATGAGCCCCATGAACAGGATGCCGAAGCCGATCAGGACGGTACCGCTGTTGCGGAACTTCTCTCCCTTCAGGAACATGATGAATACGATGCCGATCGACAGCGCGAGCGGCGCGAGATTGTCCGCCTTGAAGAAATAAAGAAGGCTTCCCGCCCCCGCGGACAGGTCCATGAGACGGATGATCTGCGCGGTGATGGCAGTACCGACGTTTGCGCCGAGGACGATGCCGACAGACTGCCGGAATTTGATAAATCCGGCGCCGACCAGGCCAACGGTCAGGATGATCGTCGCGGTAGAGCTCTGGATCATACAGGTAACGAACATACCGAACAGGAACCCGAGCGCAGGATTTTTCGTAACTGCCTCGAGCGCAGCCTTCATGACGCCGCCGGACTGGCTCTTCAGAGCATCGCCCATAACGCGCATCCCATAAAGGAACATTGCAAGGCCGCCGAACATTGCTACTATTTTATAGAATACTTCCACAACTTCTCCTTCTGATCATGATTCAGAATTTTATGATTTGTGAGAGCCCCAACTCTCACCAGATAATAGTATACCACAGGACCTGTCAAGAGAATACTTTTTACCGCCCTGTATCTGTCAAAAAACGGCAGCCTGAGGCTGCCGCATCGTACTGATCATGCCGGAATCGTCCCTGCGCGCCCAGAGGCTGCAGGCTTCCCCCGGTATCCCGGACCGTTTCCGTGTCTTCAGGCTTCCGGTAGTTTCCCGGTCCGCTCCGGTTTTCTCAGGTGTCTGAACCGAGGGCCTTGCCCAGGACGCGGAGGTTTTCCTCCATGATCCCAAGATACGTCGTACCGGCCGCGGCGTCCGCGTCCGTGACGGACTGCATGGAATTCATGACCAGGATCTCCTGGTCCTTCGTCTTTGTGTTTTCTGTGATGGTCCTCGCGATCTTCCCGTCGCTGTTTTCAATGGTAAGGATAGCTCCTGTCCCAAGCTCATCCGCCTTTCCGGCAAGGAAAACGATGGTCTCGAAGCTCGCCTCTGTCTCCGCCGAACAGCCCGGGAAGGCCGCGTAGCAGGAAAGCCCGTAGTCGTCAAGGAGATAGCGGAACGGGTACCGGTCCCCGAAAATGACCGTCTTTAAAGGCGCGCTGTCCGCTGCCGCCCGGAATCTCCCGTCGAGATCCTTTAATTTTTCTGTGTATGCCGCAGCGTTCGCGCTCCAGGTATCCGTGTCTTCGGGATCGAGCTCCGAAAGCCTTGCCGCGATCTCACCCACGCAGATCTCCGCGTTCTTCAGGGAAAGCCAGACGTGCTCGTCGTATTCCGGCTCCTCCGTATCCTCATGATCATGCTCTTCAGCATGCTCCCCGGTGTGCCCTTCATGCTCCTCTTCCGCCTGCATGCCCTCGAGGATCTCCTCCTCCTTCGCGCGGTCGCCCAGCGTATCCATGAGGCTCAGTACCTCCATGTCCGGATTCTTCGCGTTCGCGATGGCATCCTTTACCCAGGCCTCAGACTCACCGCCGGTGTAAATGAAAAGGTCGCAGTCCGCGATCTTCATGATATCCGCGACCGACGGCTGATAGCTGTGCATGTCCGTCCCGTTCCCGAGCAGCATGGTGATATCCACGTTGTCCGCGTTCCCGGAGATCTCCCGTACCCAGTCATACGCCGGGAAAATGGTCGTGACGATATGAAGCTGTGTTCCGGCCCCGCCTTCCGCAGCTTTTCCCGTGCTTCCTGCGGCCGCCGTATTCTCTGCTCCCGTGCTCTGTCCTCCAGCAGCCTGCGTACCCGCCGCCTGCGCCGTTGCGTTCCCTGCTCCGGAGGTCTGTGCTTCCGCGCCTCCGCCGCACGCAGCCAGCATGACCGCAGCAATGACCGCAAGTCCTGCTGTTCCAAATATCCGTTTTCTTCCAAACATTCTGCTGTAAGATCCTTTTCCGTCCGAATGTGAATTTGAGAATCATTTTCACATTATACACGCTTTCCCGGGAACGTCAACCGAAATCACGCACCGCAAACTAAAAATGCCAGGTCTCACGGCCTGGCAGAACAAGATTCACGGTAAAACATAAAAGGCAAGGGCTGGCACTGCAGCGGCAGACAATGTGCCGTGCAGTGTTCCGGTCCCTTGCCCTCTAAGGTTTCACTATTCCAGTTTTTCCGTGTCTCCCGGCTTTACTCGTACATCTTCTGCCTCTGCCGCTCCCTGTAGAAAAGGACCGCAAGCCCGGCCAGCGTGATCACCGCGAGCGCCCAGGCCCAGACAGGAACGTCATGGATATTGAAGCAGCGGACATTGATCCACATCTGGTTGATCGCCTCGTTCTTCGAGCTGTCGAAGAAGACCATGATCGACGACCTTCCGATCATCTCCTCCGTCGGATACTGCGCGCTGAGCTGGCGGTGCAGCTGCTCCTCCGGAGCTGTGATGATGTAGTCCTCGTCCTCGTTGTCGCCGGTGAAGAAATAGCCGACCGGATAATCGACCACGTCCTCCTCGTCCTCTTCCGCGCCGTAGGTCCAGTCGAGATACTCGAAGACCCGGGGATCATCGCCCCCCGCGATGACGGAGGTATAGCCGATGTAGTACATGTTCCGGACCACATTGTCCGGGCGGGAGCAGAAATTGATGAATGCCTCCGCCGCATGCTGCTTCGCCGCGTCGTTTCCGATGCCGGACTTCAGCATGACCCAGCCGTCAAAGTAGATATTGGTGGACTCCTCCGGCACCGCGAAGTTCAGCGTGTAGTCGTCCTCGTCCGCCTGGTCCATGGTGTAGACCGCGTCGCCGGACCACTGGTAGTTCGCCACGACCTTGCCGGTGATCATATCCGCCTTTCCGGAATCCGTCTCGAAGGAATAGACGTTGTCCTTCACGTCCTGCAGATAATCCTGCACCATCGCGATGGTCTCCGGGGAGACGTCGTTCATCTCCTCCTCAAGCTTTTTAAGATAGTCCGGATCATTCCGGAACTCCTCGCTTGTCAGGAGATCCGACTTCAGCGCGCCGAGCGCGGAGAAATAGGAATCGCGGACATTGTCCTTGATGGTGACCTGCCGGCGGTAATCCCGGTTGTTCAGGACCTTCCAGGTCGATGCATCCTCGTGGGAGACCACCTCCGGGTTGTAGACGATCCCCGTGATGCCCCACATGTAGCCCGCGGCGTAGCGGCTCCACGGTTCGCCGTTGATCTCGTGGCTGTCAAAAATACCGCGGATGTACGGAGAGACCCCCTTAATATAGTAGTTGTTCTCATCGTCCTCATTGAAAAAATCGTCGGACAGCGGAACCAGGAAGTTCTCGTCCATCAGCTTCATGAACATGTACTCGGACGGGCAGACCAGGTCATAGACGTCGCCCAGCGTGAGCATGTTGTAGAGATCCTCGTTGGTACCGAAGGTGGAATACTCGACGTCCACATCGATCCCGTAGGTCTCCTCATACCATTCCTCGAAATCATCGACCATGCTGTTCTCGCCGATGATGTCGCCGCTTTCCAGGTCGATCGTCTCCTCCTCGTCCCAGTCGCCGAGGTCGATGTACTCCTCCCAGTTGCAGATACGGAGCTTCACCTTCTGTGTGCCGGCATCAGCCGCGAAGGCTGTACCGGGGACCGCAAGGGAGGAAAGGATGACCAGCGAGGAGATCCCCGCCGCGGCAGCCCGCCTTAAAAGAAGATCTCTTCTCATGCGCCTGCCCTCTCTTTCTTCTCTTTCCGGACCGCGTTCAGGTTGGACCCGAGCACGAACAGGACGACCAGCACGAAGATCACGGCGGACAATGCCCAGAGCGCGGTCTTGATCGCGGTCTGCGAGCCCTTCGTCGCGTTGACAACATAGGTGCTGATGGTATCGAAGGTTGCGGGCTTCGTGTACGTAGCGATGAAGTAATCGTCCAGCGAGAGCGTCACGGCCATGGCAAAGCCGGAGACGATACCGGAGGAGATCTGCGGGATCACGATCGACCGGAGCGCCGTGGACGGCGTCGCGCCAAGGTCCAGGGCTGCCTCATAGATGCTCGGATCCATCTGCTTCAGCTTCGGGATGACCGACAGGAACACGAACGGCGCGCAAAGCGTCACATGTCCCACGACCAGCGGGATGTAAGTGTCCTTGCTTATGCCGAGCACGACGACCAGCAGGATGCAGATTGAAAAGCCGGTGACCACGTCCGCGTTGACGACCGGGATCTCGTTGACGGTGTTGATGTAGGCGTTCATCTTCTTTCCGGAATAGAACGCGCCGATGGCGCCGAGCGTCCCGAGGATGGTGGCGATCACCGCGGAGACGCAGGTCAGGGCGAGCGTCCCGAGGATCATGCTCTGAAGCTCCGGGGTCGTGAAAAGCGTCACATAGTTATGGAGCGAGAAGCCCCGGATCGCGCCGATCTGCGTGGCGTCCGTGAAGCTGTAGACCGTCAGGATGAGGATCGGTGCGTAAAGGAAGATCAGTACAGGGATGAGAAGCCAGGTCTTGTCAGTCTTTTTCATAACAGTGCGCCTCCCACGCCGCCGCGTCCGTCCTCTTCCTCCATGCCCCTCGTGAGAAGGGTGAAGGCAGTGATGATCGCGAGAAGGATCAGGGCGATCATGGAACCGCCGTGCCAGTTGTACGCGGAGAAGTAGCTGCCGATCAGGCTGCCCATGATATACGTGCTGTTGTACAGCATGTCAAGCACGACGTAGTTCGTCATGGCGGGCAGGAAGACCATCGCGATGCCGGAGACGATCCCCGGGACAGACAGCGGCAGCGTGATCTTCAGGAACGCGCTGCGCTCATCCGCGCCGAGGTCCTTCGCGGCCTCGATGAGCGAACCGTCCAGCTTCGCGATCGTATTGTAGATCGGAAGGATCATGAACGGCAGGAAGTCATAGGTCATGCCCACGACCGCGTTGAGGAAGGGATAGTACGCGAGGTTCCCTTCGATGAGCGTCAGGATCTCCTTCAGCGCGGTGATGCGGAGCGAAAAGTTGATCCACATGGGCAGGATGAACAGCATAACGACGACAGACTTCTGCTTCAGGTTCGAGCTTGCGAGAATGTACGCCGTCGGGTACGCGATCAGGAGGCATACCGCCGTGGTCACAAGGGCGATGGCGAAGCTGTAGCAAAGCGTCCCGAGCGTGTTCGGATCGGTAAAGAAGCCCGTGAGATTCGACACGGTGAACTGCCCCTGCCCGTTCGTGAACGCGTAATAGATGAGCACCAGGAGCGGCGCCGCGACGAACAGAAGAAGGAACACCGCGTACGGAATGCCGAGCGTTTTCCTTGAAAACTTCAGGGTCTGCATTTCCTTCCTCCTTACTTCTTCAGTCTGAACTGCATCTTTTCGACCGGCATGATCAGGCCGACGTGGTCATCCATGTTCCAGAGGTATTCATCGTCCACGATGAAATCCTGCTCAAGGTCAGTGTGGATGACGTAGCTGTAGTGGTCGCCCTTATAGATCAGGTTCGAAATGTACCCTTCCACGAGGCCTTCCTCGACGTGGTCGGTCATCCGGATGTCCTGCGGCTGGATGGAGACCACGATCTTCAGGCGCGCCGGATCGATCGGCTCGCCGTTCGCGTCGATCAGCTTCCCGTCCTCGGTGCGCTTTGAGCCGCGGATGATCTTCGTCAGGCTCGTCTCAAGCGGCTTTCCGTTGAACTCGAGCCTGTGGTCCGCGTTGATCTCCGCGTTGAAGTAGTTCGTATGGTCCTCGGCGATCATGATGTGGATGTTGTCCGGGTCCACGCGCATGCCGACGTAGTCCCCGACCTTCGCCGCGTGGACGGACTGGATCACCATCTCGCTCTTTCCGGATTCCACGGTTATCTCGTAATGGATGCCCTTGAAGATCACGGACGTGACCGTTCCGCGGATAATGCCCTCGGACGGCGGGGTGATGATGACGTCCTCCGGACGGACGACAGCAGTGATATGCGTGCCTTCGGGAACATCGTCCACGCACTCAAACTCGCCGCCGCTGAAGCGCGCCTTCAGGTGTCCGGTCATGATGCCGTTGAAGATGTTGCTCTCGCCGATGAAGTCCGCGACGAACGCGTTCTTCGGCTCATTGTAGATATCCTCCGGGGTGCCGATCTGCTGGATCTTTCCCTCCGACATGACAACGATCGTGTCGGACATGGTCAGGGCCTCCTCCTGGTCGTGCGTCACGTAGATGAACGTGATGCCCAGGCGGTCGTGCATCTCCTTAAGCTCGAGCTGCATCTCCTTGCGCATCTTAAGGTCCAGAGCGCCAAGCGGCTCGTCAAGCAGAAGGATCTCCGGCTCGTTCACCAGCGCGCGGGCGATGGCGATACGCTGCTGCTGTCCGCCGGACAGCGTGGAGACGGCGCGGCGCTCGAAGCCCTCGAGGTCCACCAGCTCAAGGACGCGCTTCACCTTCTTCTGGATCACGTCCTCAGCCATCTTCTTCTGGCGGAGGCCGAAGGCGATATTCTCATAGATATTCATGTGCGGGAACAGCGCGTAGCGCTGGAAGACCGTATTGATCGGGCGCTGGTAGGGCGGCAGGGAGGAAATGTCCTTGCCGTTTAAAAGGATCTCGCCCTCGGTCGGGAGCTCGAAGCCCGCGATCATGCGGAGCGTCGTTGTCTTGCCGCAGCCCGACGGCCCGAGGAAGGTGACGAACTCGCCCTTCTTCACGTAGAGATTGAAATCCTGCACTGCCGTAAAACCGTTGTCGTACGTTTTGGTGATGCCCTTTAACTCAATGATCTTTTCCCTGCTTCCGGCCATCTTTGTTCCCCCTTTTTGATCCTCGCCGCCCCGCGGCGGCGGAAATGCCTGTTCCATTCCGCGCCGTTAAAACCAGGAGCGGAAATGCCCTTTCTTATACCGTTCAGATACGGCGTTTGCTGTCCCCACTGTATCAGAATGAGGGCGGCGTGCTTACCCAGATAAATTTCGCAGCGGACGATGTCGTGTTTTCGATATAGTGGTTCCGCTTCGACGCGTAGTAAAAGCTCTCCCCGGCCTTCACGACGTACTGCTTTTCGCCGAGGTGGAGCCGGATCCTGCCTGAAATGACGTAGCCGAACTCCTCGCCC
>Ga0129307_1001415_pt1 | contig 25601 bp, 23 predicted proteins | sample P1105metagenome_FD_94437 | JGI IMG/M metagenome (GOLD analysis project Ga0129307, IMG submission 94437) | Capybara group fecal microbial communities from Wisconsin, USA - P1105 metagenome | ecosystem: Host-associated > Mammals > Digestive system > Large intestine > Fecal | place: USA: Wisconsin...
AGCAGCACCAGCGGTGGCACTGACAGCCCCTTTATTGTTGGACACCAGAGTGCCGGCTGCATTGGTTCCATTCACATGGACATAGGAATCTGTGGCATTCTTCAGCTGGGCCACGTTCACCGCATCCGTATCCTGACTGCCGGCGGCTACGCTGGTGATCTGCCGGGTCACAGAAGCCCCGTTCCCCAAAGAGAGGGCTCCCTGCTTGCTCACCCAGATACCGCTGGTGTTGACAGAAGCTTTGCCCGTGGCAAAATCCCATCCGGCTGTACCAGCAGCCCGATTTCCCACTGTACTCTGTCCCAAGGCAATGCCGCCTTCTGCAGAAACCGCCGCCCCATTTCCCAACGCCAGGGAATTTTTGGCTTGGGCATTGGAATTGATCCCGATGGCGATGCTGTTTTCAGCTGCATTCTGGGTCTTTGCCCCCGTACCCAATGCCAGAGAATTTTTAGCCATGACAGACGCACCATTCCCCAAGGCAACACTGTTGCTGGCATCCACTTCCCCGTTAAAAGCTGCCGTAACGGCTCCTGTAACAGGATCTACCGTCACGGCAGCCCCTGTATTGCTCACCCCAGCTCGGGAATTCTGCCCAATAACGACCGCATTGGCAGAAGTGGACCCGACCGCATTGTTATACCCCGCAGTCAGGGAATTTTGTCCACCCGTCTTGTTGGTGGACCCCACTGCTACAGACCGGCTTCCCGTACTTACATTGTTGTCTCCCAAAGACAGGGAATTAGATCCGCCTGCTTTGTTGGACAGTCCAAAGACATAGGCAGCCGTCCCGGAAACTGTATTGGAAGACCCAAAAACATAGGCTGAATCCCCGCCCAGCAGATTTTTGCTGCCAAAGGCAAATCCATTGTTTTTCAGGATCTTGTTCTTAATCCCAACCCCGACCGTTCTCAGTCCCTGGGTTTCATTTCCTTTGCCAAAAAGGAAACTTTCCCCGCCTGTGGCATTATTGCTGATGCCAAAAGATCCGGAACCGCTTCCCACGGTGGTGTTCCCGATTCCTATAGCCAGAGTATTATTGGTTTTGGCTGTGTTATTCGCACCCAGGGCCAGGGCATTATCCCCTTCCGCTTTACCATTGCTCCCAATGGCCACCGCAGTCGTTTTGCTGGCTGAAGACCCTGTCCCTATGGCAATTCCCGGACCTTCTCCCGCTGGATTGACGGCCGGCGCAGCCCAGTTTGTACCCATCGGCACCAACAAGGAAGCACACAGGATCCCAGCAGCCACACAAGCGCCGTTCTTTTTTCCCCTTCTATGATTTTTAGCCAGTTCCGACACCACCACATAACAGTTCTTTGCGCGGCTCCAAATCACCTTGTAGATCTTGTTCACAACAAGCTCCTTTCTCCATACTACTGTAAATATTTGTGTAATTGCAGTAAAAGGTAAATAAAAATCCAGCTTGTCCTTTTTCTATGCCCCTTCCCAGCTGTTTTGCATTTTCCCTTTTAAGTCGGCAGTATTATAGTACATGGCTTCTATCATTACAACTTAAATATTTGTAAACATGTTTACATTCAATATAATCACATATATTGACTTTCTAGCCGATTCTGCTCCAATTTTATATAAAAAGCCTGTCTCTTCCGCCCTTTTCCCCAGATGTCTGTCCATACTTCATTTATTTTTTACAATTCCATAAGAAAAAATTTTGTGAAAGAGTTCACATTTTTACAGTGAGGCGGCTTTGTTTTTCCTTGCAGTATTTTTCCTGCTGCCTTTTCCTTTAGGCTTTTTTCACACAAAAAAGGGATGCAGACATCTTCCAAAAGATATCTGCATCTTTTTTTTGCTTCCTGCACTTGTCTATGCCAAATTCTATCCATCAGTCTGTTTTTCAGATGGATCCATGGTCCATTTCCAGCCAGGTGCGGATTTTCCGTCCATCTATTTTTCCTACCCCGTTCAAAGGAAGCTGTTCCACCCGGATCCAGCGGCCGGGAATCTCTCCGGGCAGCAATTCCTTGCGAAGGGCTCTGCGGACCTTTCCCAATGTCATCTCCGTCTCCAATACCAGAGCAGCCCCAAAGTCTTCCCCTCTTTGGAGATCCTGCACCGGTACCACGCTGGCATCCCTGACTCCAGGGACCCGGAGCAAAGCCTGTTCCACCCGGCTGCAGCTGATGGTCAGGCCTCCTTTGTTGACCACCTGCCCCCGGCGTCCCTGGAAAATCAGATACCCATCCTCATCGAAATATCCCATGTCTTCCAGAGTACAGGGCCGGGGCAGGCCGGCTACGCCGTAAGGAGTATCGATATAGATCAGCCCTTCCCGGATTTCCACCTTCACCCCTGGGCAGGGCTTCCCTACACTCTGGGGATGGGCCAGCAGTTCTTCATAGGTGAGCCAGGTAATATAGTCCAATTCGCTGGCTCCGTAGTACAGCAGGATCTGACTGTGAGGAAAATGGGTTTTCAGCTTCCGAGCGGTTTCCCCATCCAGCAGCTGGGATCCGGCCAGTACCATCTGCATCTTTGGATAGATCCGATCCAGTACCTGGAGCAGCAGCTTCAGTTTCACCGGCACCAGGTACAGCAGGGTCACCGGATACTGGTCCAGCAGGGCTTTCCAACGAGTGCTCCGAAGGGTGGTGGCCATCACCAGGGTGGCCCCGGCATGGAGCAACTGGGCCCACACGTTCAGGTTCCCGGTAAAGCTCATGCTCCCTTCACAGAATCCCACGGTCTCCCGGTCTACCAGGAATTTCTGGTCCTGTGCCGGAAAGAAATCCCCCCAGCTGCCCCAGGTCCGGAACATCAGTTTGGGAAGCCCGGTGGAACCGCTGCTCAGGACCCCCATGCACAGTTCTTGGGCCGGCACCGGAGCATCCGGACACCCGGGCCGCAGCGTCCCGTCATCAATCCAGCCGATCTGCCGGACCCTAGCCAGTTTCTCGGCTCCTTGGGCTGACAGATCCGGATGGCCCAGCACCGGCACCCACCCGGCCTGTTCCGCCCCCAGGAAAGAGGTCAGCTGATCCGCCGGTTTCTGCCGGATGATCAGCACCGTCTGCCGGGAGATACCCTGGCTGCGAATTCCCTCTGCATATTGGCGCACCCGATTTTCCATTTCTCTATAGGAAATGACCTGATTCTCTTCGATCAGGCAGGCTTTTTCCGGCTGTTCCCGGCTCCATTGTTCCAATATCCCTGCATAATCCATCATAGCGATCTTCTTTCTTTCATAAGGTTTCCAAGAGCACTCCGGCCCCCGTCCCTCCGGCACCGGCAATGGCGCACAAAGCCTTTTTCCCTTCCTGGCTCCCCAAGGCCGCCAGGGCATGGAGCACCAGCACGGCCCCGCTGCATCCATAGGGATGGCCGTAAGCCAGGGCTCCTCCCAGGGGCAGATACCGGTCCGTACAGGTGGGATACTGCCGAGCAAAAAGGGCGGAAATCACAGCAAACGCTTCATTGTACTCAAAGTCATCGATGGCTTCTACCGGCAGGCCGGTCCCTTCCAAGATTTTTTCTCCCACAGCCAAGGCTCCCAGGGGACTGAACCGAGGATCCACACCTATTTCTGTGCAATGGAGAATCCTTGCCAGGGGCCGTACCATTTTCCCTTTCCTGCGCCAGGCTGCCAGCTGCCGACCGGAAACCAACACCAGGAAAGCAGCCCCGTCCTGGGTGAGACAGGCATTGGCCGCTGTCAGGGTGGGAATGCAATCTCCCGCCAGTTTCCGTTCGTCCGGAGTCAGCAAAGCCTCCGTTTCTTCCCGGGTGAACAAGGTAGGCATCCGCCGGGCCAATTTCCCGTTCATCCGGGGACGGATGCTCTCATCTCGGGTACTGCCGAACAAGGATACCACCCAAGGTGACAACTGGCCTTCTTCCGCCGCCTGGGCCGCCTTCCGGTGGCTGCGTACGGCCCAGCTATCCAGTTCCTCCCGGGATACCCCATAGACCTGGGCCGTCCGTTCCGCTCCCTCCAGCATGGCCCGGGGACTGTCGGTATCCGGTGAAAACTGGGCGGTCAGATAGCCTTCCGGAGTGTACCGGCTGTCCCAAGGTTGGTACACCCGCCGAGGCTGCAGAGAGGAAGATTCCACGCCCCCGCACAGGACCACATCCAGCTGGCCGCTGGCAATCTTTCCCCAGGCCAGGGACAGGGCCTCCAGGGCCGAGGCACACTGCATGTCCAAGGTCAGGGCTGGAATCTCCACCGGGAATCCTGCGATGAGCGCCATGAGCCGGGTCAGGTTCCCTCCGCTGCCCACTGCATTGCCGCCTAAGATCAGCTGAGCCTCCTGGGCCGCAGGGCAGCGGATACAAAGCTGCCGGAGAAGGGCAGCGCCCAGCTTCTCCGACGGTATATTTTTAAAGATCCCATTCTGCAGTCCCAGGTGGCTGCGCAGACCACCCACCAGGAACACCTCCTGGGCCAGGCGCTCAGAACCCATAGCGCTGGAGCCGGTTGGCCAAGAAGGCGGCTAAGATGACTTTCAGGGTGTCTCCCACCAGGAAGGGGAATACCGCCATCACCAGGGTCTTCCAGATGCCCACTTTGGCCACCAGATACATGCTGAGGCAGCCGCCCACATAGATGATGGGCATACCTACGCAGATGCCGATACATACTAGTTTCTTAAAGGATCGACTGTTCCCCCGGACAGCGCTCATGACCACCGCAGCCACTAGGAACCCCAGATTGAAGCCCCCAGTAGGTCCGATCAGCTTGTGCAGCCCGGATGTCCCTCCTACGAATACTGGCACCCCCACAGCTCCCAAGAGCAGGTAGATGCCCAGGATGATCCCGGCCTGTTTCGGCTTCATGAGGAAGGCCACCAGATTCACCATAATGGTGAGAGCCGTCACCATGGCCGGAGTAAAAGGCAGCGGAAAAGAAATGTACGCCGAAACGGCCAGCAGCGCGACACAGACGGCGCTGGCTGTCATCACCCGGATCTGTTCCCGGCTGCCGGTTACGGCCTCGGACGGCTGTAAATTCTCTCTCATTTCGTTCATTGATGTTTTCCTCCTTGATATAGATCATTTCTCCCCCATGGATTGGGGTTTTGAACACCATATGGAGCTGATCCGGCTCTCCCAGCCAAGCCAGCAGGCACTGCCACAGCAGCAGTCCCGGTACCACCGGATGCTTTCCCTGATGGATGGGATTGGCATCCCCGGTTCGCTGGGCAAAAGCGCCCACTTCTTCCGAGGAAAAGGCTCGCCAGGGTATGTACCTTTCCGGAATAAAGGATTCTCTTTTCTGTAAACTCATTTTATCATTATGGTTCACCTTTGATCCATAAAAAAGCAGCTCCACCTGGAGAGTCCCCACCCGGCAGTCTCCTTCCCAGGCCTCCGCCTGGAGCTGCTGGCTCCGTTTCCCATCCCGGAGACAGTGGCACCGGAACTGACAGTCCGGACCGGCCTTCCGGATCCTGGCATAATGGATCCGGGCGATGAAACTGTTGTCATAACGGCTTCCCTGGAACTGGCCCAGGGCCCGCAGATAGCCTTCAGTATATTCTTCCATAATGGTTCCAGTGTACCGGATTTTTTTCGATTGTTCAACCCTTTTTGAAAAAAGGTTAACGTAAGTAAAATGGACGCCTTGCGTCCAGCAGGGACAGATCCAGACAATATCTGACTCTTTCTTGTGTTTTACACATGAAAGTTCTATAATTTGTTCATATCTTCATTCCATACTCAGTGAGGGGGACTTTTTATGACAACCGCAAACCGGTCGGGACGTTCCGCCCTGGCCAACTATCGGGATCCCATTATCCTGATCACCTTCTGCATCCTGGGGGCCATTCTGGGCCTGGTACTGGGAGACAAGGCATCGTTCCTGAAACCCATCGGACAGATTTTCCTGAACCTGCTGTTCTGTCTCATCGTGCCGCTGATTTTCTTCTCAATTGCCGGGTCAATTGCCAACACCAAAGACACCGGGAAAGTGGGGAAAATGATCGGCTATACCCTGATCATCTTCGTACTCACCGCCACCATTTCCGGGGGCCTGATCCTGCTGGTGACCCATTTCACCGGAGTGCCTACCACCTTTACGGCTCCCGCAGCAGCTGCCCAGGCAGCCGGGAAACCGGTGACCATTGCGGATCAGATTGTCAACACCCTGACCGTGGGAGATCTGCCCCTTTTGATTTCCCGATTCCACGTGCTGCCGCTGATCATCCTGACCATTTTCTTCGGTATCTGCGTTTCCATGATTGGGGAGGCTGCCAAACCGGTGGTGGACTGGATGAATGCCATGAGCCTGGTGTGCTATAAAATGGTAGCCATTTTGATGAAGGCGGCTCCCATCGGCCTGGGTGCCTATTTTGCGGATCTCACCGGTACCTACGGGATCGATCTGCTGAAAACCTACGGCAGTGCCATGCTGGTATTCTACACAGTAGTCTTTGTGTATTTCTTCGTGTTCCTGGGGTTCTACGCCTGGCTGGCTGCCGGTACCTGGGGCGTGAAGAACTACTTCCGGGTAATCCTGGCTCCGGCCTTGACGGCTCTGGGCACCCGTTCTTCCGCTGCCACCATCCCTCTGCAGATGGAAGCCTGCGATAAACTGGGGGTGCCCCGGGACATTTCTTCTGTGGTGGTCTCCATGGGAGCTACCTGCCACATGGATGGGGCCTGCATTGCTGTAGTTTATTCGGAAGTCCTGGCCACCACCCTGTTCGGCCATCCTCTGGCAGGGTTTGATTTCATCCTAGCTCTGTTCCTGGGGGTTGCCGCTTCCGTGGCCACTTCCTCCGTACCAGGGGGCGGTGCCGCCGGGGAAACCATGATTGTTTCCGTATTCCACCTGCCAGAAAGCGCCTTCCCCATCCTGCTGATGGTCATCGAACTGTTCGACCCCGGGTGCACCCTGCTGAATTCCTGCGGAGATACGGTGGTTTCCATGCTGATTACCCGGATTTTCCACGGCAAAGACTGGTACAAGAAGAACCTCAATGCCGATGCCGCCGGAAAGGAAGCCCTGACCTATGAACATTGATGCCCGTTATGTGCTGGAAGAACCGGATTACCAGGACGTACCCCCGGCGGATTCTCCGGAGCTTGACCTGCCCATCGAGGGCGACCGGGTGCTGGGGGAAGTGTACCTCCCCTCAGGGATCTATGACGGACCCCATCCGGCAGTGATCCTGTGCCATGGGATACCCGGCACCACGAACAATGACGACCTGGCTCAGTGCCTTCGTCGGATGGGCTGTGTGGTGATCCGTCCTTACCATCGGGGTGCCTGGGGCAGCGAAGGGATCTATTCTTTTTCCCACTGCATCCAGGATGCCATTGTCCTGGCCCGCTGGGCCCGAGAAGACATGGCCAAAGCCTATGATATCGACCGGGAGAATATCTTCCTGGCAGGTCATTCCAACGGAGGCAACACAGTGCTCAATGCCTCCCGGTACCTGCCCTTTCTCAAAGGCACCGTGGCCTTCTGCCCCTATGACCATCAGGCAGGGCTGGAACATATCCCCCACGCACAGCTGAAAGAAATGTTCGCTCAGGTTTCTTCGGTCCTCCATATAGGCCGTTTCGAAGATCTGTGGCAGGACAGCATCCAGCATGCCCGGCAGTGGAGCTTCGTCCAAAACGCCCACCGGTTCCAGGACCGGAACCTGCTGTTGATCGGAGGCAGCCAGGATACGGTAGCCCCTCCGGATTGGATGGTAGAACCTCTGTGGCAGGAGCTGGAAGCCCTGCCCGGTACTGGTCACCACAAAAAAGTGATCCTTCCCGGCAACCACGCCCTGGACACCGCACGGCTGGAACTGGCCCGGGTGGTAGGAACATGGATTGAAGAAATGGTGAAAGGGACTGTTGCTTGAGCAACAGTCCTGTCATACGCCGTATGACAAAAGGGTTGCTGCACCTACACGTGCAGCAACCCTTTTTCTATCCACTCTTTCAACACAACCGCATTGTTGTGCTCCTGGTCTTTGGCTCCGTACAGTAAGGTTACGGTACCCTGGGCCAGGGCTTTTTTTATTTTTTCCAAAAAGATTCCCGCTTCCGGATTGGCTTCCAGTTCCTGTATGTAACCGTCGGCGAATTCCGGGAACTTTTCCGGATCATGGCCGAAGGCCCGGCGCAGGCCGTTGGTGGGAGCGATTTCCTTCTCCCACCCGGCCAGGGCCGCGTTTTCCTTCTTGATACCCCGGGGCCAGAGCCGGTCCACCAGGAACCGGCTTCCGTCCGTTTCCCCAGGGGTTTCGTAAATCCGTTTTACCTGCAGCTTTCCCATGGAAAAGCCTTCTTTCTTTTACCGTGCCTGCCGTTTCTCCCGTTCTGCCACCTGTTCGCAGGCTGTCAGAGGATATTCCGCCGAATTGTGGTGGAATTCGATGCAGGGCTCACAGTCCTTGTAACGGGGACAGTGAGTATGGCTGCAGGGGCAGGTTTCCGGGTCGTACAGTTTGATCATGGTTTAGGCTCCGAAGAACAGTTTCATGTCGTCTTCCACGTTGGTGATCCCGGCAATGCCGAAGTTCTTCACCAGTACGCTGGCCACGTTGGGTGACAGGAAGGCCGGCAGGGTGGGTCCCAGATGGATGTTCTTCACACCCAGGTACAGCAGGGCCAAGAGGACGATGACGGCTTTCTGTTCGTACCAGGCAATGTTGAAGATCAGGGGCAGTTCGTTGACGTCAGCCAGACCGAATACTTCCTTCAGTTTCAGGGCAATCAGGGCCAGGGAGTAGGAATCATTGCACTGACCGGCATCCAGTACCCGGGGAATGCCGCCGATGTCGCCCAGATTCAGTTTATTGTATTTGTACTTGGCGCAGCCGGCGGTGAGGATCACCGTATCTTTCGGCAGAGCCTTGGCAAATTCGGTGTAGTATTCACGGCTCTTCATCCGGCCGTCGCAGCCAGCCATGACCACGAACTTCTTGATGGCGCCGGATTTCACCGCATCCACTACTTTGTCAGCCAGGGCAAAGACCTGTTCATGGGCAAAACCGCCAACGATGGAACCCGTTTCGATTTCAGTGGGAGCCGGGCAGGTCTTGGCCTGGGCGATCAGTTCGCTGAAGTCCTTGTGGCCGTTTTCGTCCGCATCAATGTGACGGCAGCCAGGGAAGCCGGTGGCACCGGTGGTCCACAGACGGCCCTTGTAGCTGTCTTTGGGCGGAACGATGCAGTTGGTGGTCATCAGGATGGGCCCATTGAAGCTTTCGAATTCTTCCTTCTGTTTCCACCAGGCGTTGCCGTAGTTGCCGGCAAAGTTCTTGTATTTCTTGAAGAACGGATAGTAATGGGCGGGCAGCATTTCAGAATGGGTGTATACATCCACGCCGGTGCCTTCGGTCTGATCCAGCAGCATTTCCAGGTCTTTCAAGTCATGGCCGGAGATCAGGATGCCCGGGTTCTTCCGGACACCGATGTCCACGGTGGTGATTTCCGGATTGCCGTAAGCGGTGGTGTTGGCCTTGTCCAGCAGAGCCATGCCCTGTACGCCGTATTTCCCGGTTTCCAGAGTCAGAGCCACCAGGTCATCCACGCTCTTGCTGTCGTCCAGAGTCGCAGCCAGTGCCTTCTGGATGAAAGCGTCCACTTCTTCGTCGTCCTGGGCCAGCACATTGGCGTGCTTGCTGTAGGCAGACAGGCCTTTGAGGCCGTAGGTGATCAGTTCCCGCAGGGAACGGATATCTTCGTTTTCGGTAGCCAGGACACCAACGGTTTTAGCTTTGGCGTCGAATTCGCTTTCGCTGCCGTTCCACAGGGCGGCTTCCGGCAGGCTGGAGGTATCAGCCAGCTGGGTCAGCAGATCCGCTTTCACAGCCAGGGTTTCTTTGATCCGGGCAATGATGGATTCCCGATCGAAGTTGGCATTGGTAATGGTGGTGAACAGGTTTACGGTCACCAGATGGTTCACGCTGCGGCTGACGGATTTCTCAGCGGCCCGCAGAGCGGTGGTCACCGCGGACAGGCCTTTGGTGGCATAGATCAGCAGATCCTGCATGGCGGCCACTTCCGGTTTCTTGCCGCAGACACCCATCACCGTGCAGCCTTTGCAGCCGGCGGTTTCTTGACACTGATAACAGAACATCTTGTTTTCCATTTGTATAACTCCCCTTTTCTGATTCAAACTCTCGCAGGTTATTTTCTTCACTCGATGGCTCTATTATAGTCCGGTACAGAAAAACAATCCGTTGTTTGAACAACATACTTAAAAATATTTGTCTCGAGTCTCGAGACCAGTATAAGCAAAGTGCTCTGCGCCTTACCCCAGCGCCACATCCAGGGTCATCATCACAGTGAACCCCAAAGCGAAGGTGAGGACACCGATGTTGGAATGTTCTCCTTCGGACATCTCCGGGATCATTTCCTCCACCACCACATAGAGCATGGCGCCCGCAGCAAAGCTGAGGAAATAGGGCAGCAGATGCCCGATGATGCTGGAGGCCAGGATGGTCCCCAAGGCCGCAAGGGGCTCGACAATACCGGAGAGCACCCCGCCGGCAAAGGCCTTGTGCCGGTTCATCCCCGCCGCCTTAAGGGGCAGGGAAATGATGGCCCCTTCCGGGAAATTCTGGATTGCGATCCCCAGGGACAGGGCCAGGGCACTGCCCAGGGAAATGGAGCCCGGATCCGTGACGAACCCTGCGTAGATCATCCCTACCGCCATCCCTTCCGGGATGTTGTGGAGGGTCACCGCCAGCAGCATCATGGTGGTCCGGCCCAGATGGCTCCGAGGACCTTCCGGTTCATCGGTATTCATGTGGAGATGGGGGATCGCCACATCCAACAGCAACAGGAACAGGATCCCCGCCCAGAACCCCACAACAGCCGGCACAAAGGCAAAATGCCCCAGGGCTGCACTTTCTTCCAGGGCTGGGATCAACAGGCTCCAGATGGACGCGGCCACCATGACCCCGGCGGCAAAGCCGGTGAGTCCCCGCTGGACATTCCGGTGGAGCTGTTCTTTCATGAAATAGACGCAGCCAGCTCCCAGGCTGGTCCCGGCAAAGGGGATCAGGATTCCCTGCCATACCTCTGCACTGATCAATGGGTCACCTCCTTTTTAGTGAGTCCCAAAGGACTCAAATGAGCTCCTTCCCCTCCATGGTCATGGCCAGGTTGCTGAGAGCATACTGGATTTCCTTTTCCGGATGGACCGCCAGGGCCACATCGGTGGTTTCCACCTTCCGGAGCTTCTTCTTCATGTATTTTCCCGTATCTTTCCGGTACAGGTACATGTCCGCCCCGGAGATCACCCGCAGCAGGGTATCCGGCCCGTCATCATCCCAGCCGCCGTGGAACAGAGGCTGGATGTAGAATTCATCCATGGCCCGGACCACCAGGATCCCCACCACATCGGCGCCGGTCCGGTCCGCAATCTTGTCCATCACTTCTTTTTCGATGGGGTACCCGTCCCCGCCGAACTGATCCAATACCGCACCGGCCCCTTCCGCCGCCTGGGGATCGGGCAGGAAGGCGAACTGGGCACGGGGATAGGCTTGGCGCACCTGGCGCTTCCAGACTTCCTTCATGGAAGCCGTGGCCTCTCCCGTATGGTCATAGACCACAAAGGCGATGTTTTTCCGGGCTAGAGGGTCCGTCCCCGCCGTCTCCGCCGCTTCTGCCGGCACCAGCAGGAACATTCCTCCCAGAGCAAAACACAGGGTCAGCAGCAGCCTTTTCAGAATTTTCATTTCAATACACCTCCTGGGCTTTTCCACGGGCCAGTTCCAGTCCCAGATGCCGGGCCAGGATCTGTCCCCCATCACTATAGGTATCCATGGGTTTCAGGGCTCCCGGTCTGACCCCCGGTCCGAAGAACAGCATAGGAACATGTTCTCTCGTATGGTCCGACCCTTTCCAAGTCGGATCACAGCCATGGTCCGCGGTGATCAGCACCAGATCTCCGGGCTGGAGCCGGGCCGCCAGTTCCGGCAGCCGCCGGTCGATGGTCATGAGCCCTTCTCCGTAGCCTCTTACATCCCGCCGATGGCCATAGGTAGAATCGAAATCCACGAAATTGGTGAAGATCAGGCTCCCGTCCCCGGCTGCTTCCAGGGCCTCCAGAGTAGCATCAAAGAGTGCATCCAGCCCGGTGGCATGCCAGGCCTGGGTGATGCCCCGATGGGCGAAGATATCCGCGATTTTCCCCACCGCATAGACACCCCCGGCCTTTTCATACACCGCATCCACCAGGGTCTTTTCTGGGGCAGGCACCGCATAGTCGTGCCGATTGCCGGTACGGGTGAATTCCCCAGCTTTTTCTCCCACAAAGGGACGGGCGATGACCCGGGCGATATGGTAGGGCTGGACCAGCTTGTAGGCGATTTCACAAAGTTTGTATAGTTTTTCCAGGCCGAAGGTCTTTTCATGGGCGGCGATCTGGAGCACCGAATCCGCGGAGGTATACACAATGGGCTTGCCGGTGCGCATGTGTTCCTCCCCCAGTTCCTGGATGATTACCGTACCGGAGGCATGCTTTTCTCCCAGCACTCCGGGCAGATGGCCTTCCCGGATCAGCCCGTCGATGATCTCCTGGGGAAAACAGTGGGGTTTGTCTGGGAAATAGCCCCAGTCGAACATCACTGGCACACCGGTCAGTTCCCAGTGGCCGCTGAGGGTGTCCTTGCCGCTGCTGACTTCCCGGGCATAGGTGTAGGCCCCCTCCAGAGGCTCCGGTGCCCCGATGGAAAAGTCCAGTTTCTGTCCAGTGCTCATTCCGTGGGCCAGCTCTAGCCCGTACCGGGCCAGATGGGGCAGTGCCAGTAGCGGAGCGGACGGATCTTTGGCCCGTTCTTGGCCGAACCAGCAGGCAATGTGCCCCAGGGTATCCGCCCCCTGATCTCCAAAACGGCCGGCATCTTCCGCGCCGCCGATGCCAAAAGAATCCATCATCAGGATGATGCTGCGTTTCATTTCTTTCCCTCCCTTGCCAATAGTTCATTCAATGCCCGGCGGACAATGGTCTGGAACCGGTTCTCTGCCAGCCGGTAGATTTCCGGCGAGGCAATGCTTTCACTTTCCGTCCGTTTGGCTACCACCCCGCACAGGCTGGCCGCCCTTATTCCCAAAGCCTGGGACGTGACGAACACCGTGGCCGTTTCCATTTCATAATTGGTGACTCCCAGCTGCTGCCATTCCTTCATACTGCCCTGGAACCGGCGGAGCACATAACCGGTGAAGCTGTCATACCGCTCCTGACCGGGCCAGAAAGTATCGGAGCTGCAGCAGATGCCCACTTGGTGAGGGACATTTTCTACCAAAGCTGCATAGGCCAGCAGCTGGGTCAGCTCGAAATCTGCCACCGCTGGGAATTCCAGAGGAGCATAGTGGGTACTGGTACCTTCCAGCCGGACCGCCGCCTTGATGATCACCACATCCCCTAGTTCCAATCCTTCCTGGATGGAACCCGTAGTGCCCACCCGGATCACCCGTTTGATGCCCAAGCGGGCCAGTTCTTCCAGGCAGATGGCGGTAGAAGGACCGCCCATACCGGTGGAACAGACCAATACAGGCTGGTTCTGGACCTGTGTCAGGCAGCTGGTGTATTCTCGGTGGCTGGTGAGATCCACCGTAGGACCCATGGCTTCTGCTAGGGACCGGACCCGTCCTGGATCTCCCGGCAGCAGGGCTGTATCAGCCCCCATCAGCCGTTCCCGGGACAGCTGGGTGTGGTACATGACTTCATGGGGTTCCGCATAATGATGATCCATGGTATCACTTCCTTGGTTGACTTTTGCGCTTTTCCTTTATTATACGAAAGAGCGGGACCCCTGTTCAAGGTCTCGCTCCCCCATTTTTCTACTCTTAGGCTTTTCCTTCTTCTTTTTCCATGGTTTCCCGCACGGATCCTTCGCAGGACCGCATGGCCAGGATGCTTTGTTCAAAGAGTTTATTCAGATCCCAGCCCAGCAGGTCCGCCCCCTGTTGGATCACGTCCCGGCTGCAGCCGGCCGCAAAGTGCTTGTCCTTGAACTTTTTCTTCAGGGATTTCACTTCCATATCCTGGACACTTTTGCTGGGCCGCATAAGAGCCGCCGCTCCGATGAGTCCGGACAGTTCATCCACCGCATAGAGGACTTTTTCCATTTCCTCTTGGGGTTCCACATCGCTGCACCGAGGCCAGCCGTGACTGGCCACCGCATGGATCAGCCGCTCGTCCCAGCCTTTTTCCTTCAGGATCTCTGCTTCCTTCCGGCAGTGCTGTTCTGGATACTTTTCAAAATCCAAATCATGGAGCAGACCCACCATACCCCAAAAATCTTCTTCTTCTCCATAGCCCAATTCCCGGGCAAAATACCGCAGGCAGCCTTCCACTGTCAGCCCATGCTGGAGATGGAAGGGTTCCTGATTGTATTCCTTCAACAGATTCCATGCTTCTTCTCTGGTATTTGGCATTTCCTGTCTCTCCTTCCGTGTCATTATCCCTAGTATACCACAGTACATTCCCAATAGGGAAACAAAAATCTCGAAAGAAGCACATTTTTTGCACAAAATTGTTCAAACTGTGTATTTCCATCCCTCGGTTCCCCCACTATAATAGAGGGCTGTAAGGAGTTGATACCCATGCAGGAACAACAAATCAAAAAATTGACCCTGGCAGGGATGTTCGCCGCCCTGGCCTTCGCCTGCTTTTCCTATCTCCGGATCGAAATCCCCATGGGGCTGGGGCTCACTGGGAAAATCTATGTAGGCCACGCCTTCATCCTGCTCTCTGCCCTGGTACTGGGGGCGAAATATGGAGCCCTTTCCGGTGCCATCGGCCTGGCTCTGGCAGATCTGCTGGCCGGCTACACCACCTCTGCGCCGCCGACCTTCCTGGCCAAGTTCCTCCTGGGCTGGTCCACCGCCTGGGCTGCCCAGCATCTGTGCCACCTGGACCGGCAGACAGAAGACAAAGCCCGGCTCCGGGGCGCGGCCCTGGCTGCTATTTTCGGATCCGTGGTCAACGTGGTCACTGAACCCCTGATCCGGTTCAGCTTCAAATTCTTCATCCTGGGGATGCCCCAGCAGATTGCCTATGTAAGCGCCGTGAACTGTGCCGTAAGCATGGCTGTGAGCAATGTGGTGTCCGTGGTGTTGGCGGTGATCCTGTATAAGGTGATGGAGAAAAGCATAGGGGCTGTTGCCTGAGCAACAGTCCCGTCAACGGTTAGATAAAAAAAAGTACTGCCCATGCACCAAACACAGGCAGTACTTTTTTATTTCTACTTTGCGTAATCCACAGCTCTGGTTTCCCGCACGATGACCACTTTGATCTGTCCCGGATATTCCATATCCTCTTCGATCTTCTTGGCCACATCGTGGGCCAGGATGGTGGCGGCGTCGTCATCCACCTTTTCCGGTTTCACCATGATCCGGATTTCCCGGCCAGCCTGGACGGCATAGCATTTTTCCACGCCGTCGAAGGATTCGGCAATTTCTTCCAATCGTGTCAGTCGTTTCAAATAGGTTTCCAGGGTTTCCCGACGGGCTCCCGGCCGAGCAGCCGAAATTGCATCGGCGGCAGAGACCAGCACAGCTTGGACGGACGTTGGTTCACAATCCCCATGATGGGACATGATGGTGTTGATGACGATATCGGATTCGTGATACCGTTTGGCCACTTCCGCCCCTAGATCCACATGGGATCCTTCCACTTCGTGATCCACAGCCTTGCCGATATCGTGGAGCAGCCCAGCCCGTTTGGCCGAGTTCACATCCACGCCCAGTTCGGCGGCCATCAGGCCGGCCAGATGAGCCACTTCCGTAGAATGTTTCAGCACGTTCTGCCCGTAGCTGGTCCGGTATTTCAGCCGCCCCAGCAGCTTGAGCAGTTCCGGATGGATGCCATGGACACCCACTTCGAAAGTGGCCTGTTCCCCGGCTTCCTTGATTTTCTGATCCAGTTCCTTCTGGGCTTTTTCCACCATTTCCTCGATCCGAGCTGGGTGGATCCGGCCGTCGTTGATCAGTTTCTCCAGGGCGATCCGAGCCACTTCCCGACGCACTGGATCAAATCCGGAGATAATGACGGCTTCCGGCGTATCATCGATGATCAGGTCGATCCCGGTCAGGGTTTCCAGAGTCCGGATGTTCCGGCCTTCCCGTCCGATGATCCGGCCTTTCATTTCATCATTGGGCAGAGGGACCACCGTAACCGTGGTTTCTGCCACCTGATCTGCCGCACACCGCTGGATGGCCAGGGAGATGATTTCCCGGGCCTTCTGGTCCGCGGTATCTTTGGCTTCCTGCTCCATTTCCTTGATCAGGCGGGCTTTGTCATGTTTGACTTCTTCCCGCACATTGTCCAGGAGTTCCTGTTTGGCCTCTTCGCTGGTCAGACCGGAAATCCGTTCCAGTTCCACCATCTGCTGGTCATACAAGGCATCGACTTTAGCCTGGGATTCCCGCAGGCGGTTGCTTTGTTCCAGAAGTTTTTCTTCCTTCTTTTCATAAGCATCCATCTTTTTGTCGACGTTCTCTTCCTTCTGGACCAGACGCCGTTCATTTTTGCTGAGTTCTGCTCTTCTTTCTTTATTTTCCCGCTCCATTTCAGACCGGAGACGATGGATTTCTTCTTTGGCTTCCAGCAGAGCTTCTTTCTTCTTGGCATCTCCCGCTTTCCGGGCATCCTCCAAGATCTGCTTTGCGGTTTCTTCCGCCGAACCGATTTTGCCTTCTGCTACGTTTTTACGAGCCAGATATCCTCCACCAACGCCTAATAAACAAAGGACTACAGCAATGATTACACTAATGGGATCTATGATGAGCACCTCCTCTTTTGCAATTTTTTCATCAAACCCTACTCATACAATAAATAAGGCAACCAGAGGTCGCCTTAACACCCAATGAACGCGATTGGACAGAAATATTTTATAGTATTTTCACAAAGGTGTCAATAAAAAGGGGATGTTGCACGTGCGAAAACCACACACGCACAACACCCCTTTGTCATAGGTCAGACGTCATACGCTTTTGGAAATCAATTTTTACAAATTGATTTTGAAACTTTAAAATCTATTCCAGGGATCTACTGATTTCCTCAAATTCGGAGCCAGCAGAGCTGGCTTCCATCGGCGTATGACGTATGGCCTATGACGTATGACGGGACTGTTGCGTATGCAACAGCCCCTTTTTGGGGGTCTCGAGTCTCGAGACCGTTTTTCCTATGAATCCTTTGAAAAATCTTCCAGTGCGCTGGCTATGGCACCGCTTCCGAAGCCCCGGCTGGCCAGCATCCGAGCCAGGGCGGCCTTGGCTTTCCGGGGATCCTCCGGGTATTTCCGCCGGATCCTCTCCCCCTGGGCTTCCGCCAGGGTCAGGGCCCGCTCTGTTTCTTCCTCTTCCGTCACGTCCCCCAGGGCATCCCGGGCCTCCTCACCGGACAGGCACCGCCGGGTGAGCATCAGCCGCAGGTACTGTTTTCCATAGAACTTTTTCCGGCGCCAGGCGTCCAGCACCGAATGGGCACAGCGGAAATCATCCACAAAATGATGCTCCGCCAACTTCTGGATCACTTGGTCCTGGAGTTCTTCCGGGCAGCCCCGTTTCCCCAGCTTCTGCCGCAGTTCTCGGATACTGTGGTCCCGGAGGGCCAGTTTATCCAGGCAGTAGTTGTAGGCTTCCGCATGGGTGGTCAGGGATTTTGGGGATTTACTCCACATGGTCTCCGTCCGTTTCCGGAGTCATGAGCAGTCCGTCCGGTTCCTGGGCCGCTTCCTGGACCGGCACCGGTTTCCCGTCCGTCGGCAGCCCGGCCGCCGCCCGGATCTTGGCTTCCACATCAGCAGCCATGTCCGGATGTTCCTTCAGGAAAGTCTTGGTATTTTCCCTCCCTTGGCCGATCCGCTGGTCTCCATAGGAATACCAGGCACCGCTCTTGTTCAGGATGTTGTACTGGACCCCCAGATCCACCAAGCAGCCTTCGTGGGAAATCCCTTCTCCGTACATGATGTCGAATTCCGCTTGTTTGAAGGGAGGTGCCACCTTGTTCTTCACCACTTTTACCCGGGTATGGTTCCCGATGATGTCGTTGCCGCTCTTCAGGCTTTCCACCCGGCGCACATCCATCCGGATGGTGGAATAAAACTTCAGGGCACGGCCCCCGGTGGTCACTTCCGGATTCCCGAACATGACCCCCACTTTTTCACGGATCTGATTGATGAACACCGTCGCCGTCCGGGATTTGGCAATGACCCCGGTGAGTTTCCGCAGAGCCTGGCTCATGAGCCGGGCCTGGAGACCCACATGGGAATCCCCCATATCCCCTTCGATTTCCGCTTTGGGCACCAGGGCCGCCACCGAGTCGATGACGATGATATCGATGGCACCGCTGCGCACCAAGGCATCACAGATCTCCAGGGCCTGTTCCCCGGTATCCGGCTGGGAAATCAGCAGGTTGTCGATGTCCACCCCCAGGTGCCGGGCATATTCCGGATCCAGGGCATGTTCTGCATCGATGAAGGCCGCATAGCCGCCCCGTTTCTGGGCCTCGGCGATCATATGCAGGGCCACGGTGGTCTTACCAGAAGATTCCGGTCCATAGATCTCGATGATCCGGCCCCGGGGAATCCCCCCGACACCCAGTGCAATATCCAGGGACAGGGCCCCGGTGGGAATGGTTTCGATATTCATTTTGGCGCTGGCGGCTCCCAGTTTCATGATGGATCCCTTGCCGAAATCCTTCTCGATCTGTTTCAAAGCCGCATCCAGTGCTTTATTTTTATCCGCATCCAAACTCATGTTGTCATCTCCTTGTACCGCAATTGCTCTATCTAGTATATAAACATTTGTTCGTAAAGTCAAGCTTTTCGAGGGAGATCTTTTAATTCCTGTTGGGTGAACACGTAGGATTTATTGCAGTACTGGCAGTGGACCTCGGTCTGAGGATCCTGGAGGATTTCTTCAAAGTCTTTCCGGGGCAGGCCGCAGAGCATCCCGGCTACTTTTTCCCGGCTGCAGCCGCAGTGGAAGGAAACAGGATGGGATTCCAGGATTTCCACCGGCAGCCCTTTGGCCACCTTCTGGATCATCCCTTCCGCATCCAGACCGGTCTGGAGCAGCTCCGTCACATAGGGCAGGGTCAGGATGTTGTCTTCCAGGGTCTTGATGGTCTCTTCCGAAGCGTCCGGCAGCAGCTGGACGAAGTACCCGCCGGACACGGCCACGGATCCGTCCTTTTCGATGAGCACACCCAGGGCCACACTGGAAGGAGTCTGTTCGGACACCGCCAGGTACCGGGTGAGATCCGCTGCGATTTCTCCGCTTTTCAGGGTGGAGACTCCGGTGAAAGGTTCTCCCTGGAGAGGGCACCGGGTCACGGTGACCACCCCATAGTGGCCCACGCCGCCGCCCACATCCAGCTTGCCGTTTTTCGGCGGCAGCATCACTTCTGGATGCATCACAAAGCCTCGTACCTGATAATCCCGGGCATCGGCCATCACCTGGCCCAGGGGCCCATCCCCCTTGAACCGGACAGTCACCGCTTCTCCGGCCTTCATGGTAGCGGCCAACAGAAGGGCCCCAGCAGTGGTACGGCCCAAGGCCGCCGCTGCCAGAGGCGTACAGTGATGGATCTCGTTCATATACTGGGTCAGATGGGTGGTGGTCACGGCATAGATCCGGGCATCCCCGGCAGTGGCCTTGACTAACACGTCTTCCATAGGCACCTCTTACAGTTCCTTGGTCAGATTGACCATTTCAATGACCGCCATGGCCGCATCGGAACCCTTATTCCCAGCCTTGGTGCCGGCCCGTTCCACAGCCTGTTCGATGTTTTCGGTGGTCAGTACCCCAAAGGCCGTGGGGACTTCCGTTTCCATGTTCACCAGGGCAACCCCTTTGGACACCTCATTGCACACATAGTCATAATGGCTGGTGGCACCCCGGATCACGGCGCCCAGGCAGATGATCCCGTCATATTTTCCGCTTTTAGCCATTTTCTTGGCAATCAGGGGGATTTCAAAGGCACCGGGCACCCAGGCCACGGTAATGTCATCCTCATTGACTCCATGCCGGCGCAAGGTGTCTTCCGCCCCACTGAGCAGTTTGCTGGTGATGAATTCGTTGAAACGAGACACCACGATCCCGATTTTCAGACCTTCCGCTAACAGTTGACCTTCCAGAATCTTCATTTTGCATCCTCCACTTTTTCATGTAATTCATGGCCCATCCGGACCTGTTTGGTAACCATGTACCGATGGTTGTAGCAGTTGTCTTTCATGATGATGGGCACGGTTTCCGTAATGGTGATCCCATAACCGGAAAGGCCTGCCCGTTTGGCCGGGTTATTGGTCATCAGCCGGATGCTGGTGAGCCCCAGATCCGCCAGGATCTGTGCTCCGATACCGTAATCCCGCATATCCGGTTTGAAACCCAGCTTCACATTGGCATCCACTGTATCCAGTCCCTGATCCTGGAGTTCATAGGCCCGGAGTTTGTTGGCCAGGCCGATGCCCCGGCCTTCCTGCTGCATGTACAGTACCACGCCGCAGCCTTCCTTTTCGATCATCTTCAGGCTGGTGGCCAGCTGATCCCCGCAGTCGCAGCGAAGGGACCCTAAGGCATCCCCGGTGAGGCATTCCGAATGGACCCGGACCAGCACATCCTTCTTGCCGGCCACATCCCCTTTGATGATGGCTACATGGCATTTATCGTCCAGGTCGTTTTCGTAGCCGATGGCCCGGAAGGTGCCGTATTTGCTGGGCAGGGCTACGTTGGCGATCCGATGGACCATTTTCTCGTTTTTCTTCCGGTAGGCGATGAGGTCCGCCACGGTGATGAAGGTCAGGTTGAATTTCTTGGCGAATTCGATCAGTTCCGGAGTCCGGGCCATGGTGCCGTCTGCGCTCATGATCTCACAGCAGATGCCCACTGGTTTCAGTCCGGCCAGCCGGCACAGGTCCGTAGTGGTTTCCGTATGGCCGGTGCGCCGCAATACCCCGCCTTCCCGGCTGCGCAGGGGGAACACATGGCCGGGCCGACGGAAATCTTCCGGTTTGGCGCTTTCGTCAGTGCATTTCTTGATGGTGTAAGCCCGTTCCACGGCAGAGATGCCGGTGGTGGTGTCCTTATGGTCGATGGAAACGGTGAAAGCCGTTTCATGGTTGTCCGTGTTGTTGGCCACCATGGGTTCCATCTGGAGCCGGTCCAGGATGGCCCCGTCACAGGGCATGCAGATCAGGCCCTTGGCGTGGGTAGCCATGAAATTGATGTCGTCCGGAGTCACGTACTCCGCACTCATGATCAGATCCCCTTCATTTTCCCGGTCGGGATCGTCGGTGACCAAGACCATTTTCCCGGCCCGGATGTCCGCAATGGCCTGTTCAATGGGAGCAAATTGAAATTTTTTATCCATGATTTTCTCTCCTTACATAAATCCATTTTCGAAAAGGGTGGCTTTGGTCAGCCCCCCGGATTTTCTGGTTTCCAGCATCCGTTCCACATATTTCCCCAGGATATCCGTTTCCAGGTTCACCTTGTCTCCCGTCTTTTTAAAGCCCAGGGTGGTGAACTGGACGGTGAGGGGAATCAGGGAAACGGAAAAGGTGGTGTCCGTCACTTCTGTGATGGTCAGGCTGATGCCGTCGATGGCGATGGAGCCCTTGGTGACCATCCCCCGGATCAGCTCCGGGCTGCAGCTGATGGTGGTGACCTTGGCGATGCCTTCCGGGCGGATCTTCACAATGGTCCCCACCCCGTCCACATGGCCGCTGACAATGTGCCCATCCAGTCCGTCCCCTACATGGAGGGTCCGTTCCAGGTTGATCCGGTCCCCCTTCTTCAGGGAACCGATGGTGGTCCGCCGGGCAGTTTCCGGCATCACATCTACGGTGAAGCGCTGGCTGTCAAACTTCGTCACCGTCAGGCAGGCCCCGTTGCAGCAGACGCTTTCCCCGATTTTCAGCAGGGGCGGAATGGTCTGGGCAGCAATGGTGAGCCGGTAGGAATCCTGTTCCCGGCGCAAGTCCTCCACCTTGCCCAGTTCCGCAATGAGTCCTGTAAACATGGTCTCAGCTCCTTTCCAAGAGACCCGTGACCATCAGGTCCGTGCCGAAGGCTTCATACCGAGGTTCCTGGAGGGTCACCCGCAGGTCCATGGTCCGGGCCCCCCGGCCCCCGATGGCACCCAGGTTCCGCTTGCCTCCGATCAGGCAGGGAGCGATGAAGGCATAGACCCGCTGGGCCAGTCTGCCGTCAAAGAAGGCACCATGGACCTGGCTGCCCCCTTCCACCAGCACGCTGGTCTTTTCCTGCTGTCCCAGTCTGTCCAGCAGGATGCCCAGATTCAGAGCCCCGTTCTTCTCCGGGATCTGCCATACGGTCACCTGGTCCAGGGCCTGGAAGGCCGCCACTTTCTCCCGGTCCGCTTTCAAGGAGGTGATCAGGAGGGTCTTAGCTTCCCCGTCGGTGAACACTTTCCGGTCCATGGGCAGCTGGCAGTGGCTGTCCAGGACGATCCGCAGGGGATTCTTCCCTTCCACCAGCCGGCAGGTCAGGGACGGGTCATCGTTGAGCACCGTGTTCTTCCCCACCAGGATGCAGTCGTAGATGCTCCGGAGTTTGTGGGCATAGGCCCGGGACTGTTCGTTGGAGATCCATTTGGAATCCCCGGAAGCCGTGGCAATCTTCCCGTCCAGGGTCATGGCATATTTCAGGGCCACAAAAGGACGGCCCGTCTTCATCCAGTGCATGAACACTTCGTTCTGCCGGTTGGCCTTGTCTGCCAGCACCCCCCGGACCACTTCCACTCCCGCATCCTGGAGCCTGGCAAAGCCCCGTCCGGACACTTTCGGATTGGGATCGTCCGCCGCTGCCACTACTTTTTTGATGCCCGCCTTGATCAGGGCCTCACAGCAGGGGCCCGTACGGCCATAATGGGAACAGGGCTCCAGGGTCACATAGGCGGTGCAGCCTTCCACCTGGTTCCCAGCATCCGCCATAGCCATGATCTCCGCATGGGGCTGGCCAGCTTTGTGGTGATAGCCTTTGCCAACGATCTTCCCTTCCGGGTTTACGATGACGCAGCCGACCATGGGATTGGGACTGGTGCAGCCCCGGGCTTTTTCTGCCAAGTCCAGGGCCATCTGCATATATTCTTCATCTGTCACAGTTTCACCCGCTTTCAAGATTTGCCAAATACAAAGCCGTGCCATCCAAGGAGGATAGCACGGCAAATACACTTTTCCAGCGCTGTCTTTTCTCATCCAGACTATACTGTCGGTATCGGAATTCCACCGATTCGTGCCGAGGCTCGCGGACTTTACCGCCGGTAGGGAATCACACCCCTCCCCAAAGACAAAACTTATGATGTTGTTCCGGACATATTATATCATATCTGTATGAGATTGCAAGAAGCCAGATACGGCGCGATGCGCCTTGAGAAGTCAGACGTCAGCTTTGTCCGATTTCTAAGCACACCCAAACTGCTTACAACCAACAAACTGACTTCTGACATCTGTAGGCCCGAAGGGCCGTGTCTGATTTCTTTCTTAGAAGGAGTATTCCGCCCCCACAATGATCCGCCGGCCGGGCATGGGATAATTATCCTGGCCGTTCACAACGCCGCCCTGTTCCGCGTAAGCTGCGTTGTTCAGGTTGTAGAAGTTGGCAAATCCGGTCCAGTTCTGATCGAATTTGTACCGGGCAATCAAGTCCATGGTCAGGTACCTGTTTTCTCCATAATTATTCTTGCTGAGTCCATTGGCTGCCCGTGCCCGAAGATCCAGGTTCCATTTGGTATCATGATAGCGGACGCCGGCCTGATAGTAGTTGGGTGCGTAATTGTCATCCCGAATGTATCCAACCGACTTACCTGTTACTCTTACATAGGTATAAGAAGCATCCACATCCCACAGTTTATTCAGTTTGTGTGTTACAGTCAGTGACAAGCCCCGTCTCTTTTCCCGGTCGATGTTCTCCGCATATGCATTATAGACCCAGGGAGAAATCCATTCTTTTCTCCAGTTAAGGGCATTGTGGAGATTGCTGTAGAAGGCGCTGATACCCACATCGGTTTTGGAATCTGCCTTGAAGTTGTAGCCCAAGGAATACACATTCCCGGTTTCAGCCTTCAGATTATCATTCCCCACATATTTCCCCATTCCCCACATACTTAAATCAGAGTAATAATACAGATCATCGATGGTGGGAGTCCGGAACACCTGGTTCCAGGAGAAGTAGGCATTGCTGTCTTTGCTGAACTTCTTGTTGATGGCGGCACTGCCGGTGGTCCGGTTGCCGCTGCGGCTGTGATTGTCATACCGTACGCCAGTGTTCAGCTGCCAGGTGGGAGCAAATTTCCACTGGTCCTGGAGGAAAACAGCCTTGTTGTTATATCCTTTTTTGCCTTTGTAACTAACTTCATTGTGCGCCTTGGCATCCCGGTATTCCAGACCGCCTACCAGGGTGTTGGTATCGGACAGGACGAAGTTCTGCTGGCCTTCGATGCCCCAGTCCATTTCGTCCATGCTGCCCTGGTTGAAATAGCTGTAGTAGTTCCGGTAGGTCTGGAGATAACCGCTGTTCTTGGCATCCCGGTTCCAGTCGTACCGCAGCCCCACATTGTTGGTCTTTTTATCCAGCTGAGAAGGGTAATAGGAATTGACACTGTAGGGATTGTTCCCTTCCATGATGGAATAATCATAGTTCAGGGTCAGTCCATCGCTTTCCGTAAAGTCGTGGGTCAGTTTCAGGGAAATGTTGTCCTGGGTGTAGTTGGACTGTCCCGGCCATTTTTTTGTGTCCCCGTTGGTGTCCTTGTATTTGAAGTAGGACGCCTTATTCCGGCTGGCAGCCACCTGGATGCCGTTTTTGTCCACTTTGCCCCCTACGGACAGCCCCAGATCCTGGTTGCCCCAGGAACCGTAGCCCACCCGGATTTTCCCGGTGGTTTCTTCCGGAGTCTTGGTGATGATGTTGATGACGCCCCCTACGGCATCGGCACCGTACAGGGTGGAAGCTCCCCCCTTCACCACTTCGATCCGTTCGATCATATCCACCGGCGGCAGGGTATGGGCATCAAAGGTGGATTTGGCCATGCTGCCCATGCTGTGGTTGAACCGGCGGCCGTCCACCATCACTAGCACCCGTTCATCCCCATTGAGCATAATATGGGATTCGTAGGCGCCTACACCATTCTGCATCACCCGCGCCCCCGGTACATCCTCCAGGGCATCGGTAACCGTCCGGTAGCCCCGGTCAGAGATTTGCTGGCTGGTGATCACGGTCACATCCGCCGGCGTATCGGCTTTGGTGTTTTTCAGCCGGTTGGCCGTGATGACGACGGTTTCGTCTTTGCCTTTCACAGGGGCATCCGCTGCCCAGGCTGCTGCAGGGCTCCCCAGGACCACTGCCGTCAGCACAGCCCCAGCCAATTTCCTGTTCCACACTTTTTTCATCCTAAAACTCCCTTTCCTCTTCACGAAATATTCATCTAACAGTGTACCGTAAAAAAGAAAATTCGGCAAATAGGGGGAAGCTATGGATTGCTATAGATTTAAGTTATAGCAAAAAAGGGGGTGTGAAAAAATTCACACCCCCTGTCACTGGTCTCTTGTCACTGGTCACTGGCCGAAGGAAGGCAGCCGGGATGCGGCTGCCTTTCATTGTACAATGTAGGCTCAGACGCGCCTTTGGCTTGTCCTTGCCTCTCCAGAAGA
>Ga0129307_1001416_pt1 | contig 25580 bp, 18 predicted proteins | sample P1105metagenome_FD_94437 | JGI IMG/M metagenome (GOLD analysis project Ga0129307, IMG submission 94437) | Capybara group fecal microbial communities from Wisconsin, USA - P1105 metagenome | ecosystem: Host-associated > Mammals > Digestive system > Large intestine > Fecal | place: USA: Wisconsin...
TTCCCGTTCGTCAAGTTCCCGGGTGTCGATATCACGCTTTCTCCGGAAATGAAATCCACCGGCGAAGTCATGAGCATCGATCGCGACCGCGGCCTTGCCTACCTCAAGAGCCAGCTGGCATCGGGCAACAAGGTCCCGAGCCAGGGCAACATCTTTGTGTCGCTCAAGGACGAAGACAAGCAGAAGGCCGTCCCGCTCATCCGCCAGCTCGTGAACCTCGGATACGAACTGTACGCCACCCGCGGTACCTCTACGATGCTCTACAACGAAGGCATCAAGACCCGCGCCGTGTTCCGCATCTCCCGTGGCCGCCCGAACCTGCTGGACCTCATCCACGACAAGGAAGTTCAGTGGATCGTGAACACCACCGAGACTGGCGCCGAAGCCATGGTTGACGAAATCCAGATGCGCTCCAAAGCTGTTGTGTCCGGCATCCCCATCACCACGACGATCGCCGCCCTCACCTCTACAGTCGAAGGCCTCATGGACAAGCACGACTTCGGAAGATTCGAAGTATGCAGCTTGCAGGAATACCACAGACACGTGAAGAAGTAATACGAACGTGGCGGGAAAAGCCCCGCCCAAAGTGTCAAGCCCGCCTCCGAGCCGGAACCTCCCTTCAGAACTTTAAACGCAGACTCATTCGAGCCTGCGTTTTTTCATTTTACTAGAAGCCTATATCTTGAACAAAGCTATTTCTTCTTGGGTAAGATCGCTTATGTCCTTGCCGTTCCTGTCGGCATACAGAGCCAGTTCCAACAAGTTCAACTTGCAGAGAGGTGCGTTCCTGTATGGGTCGGGCACCGCCGAAAACGGAATCCGCACATCGGACAGAATGTCATCAGCCTTTTCAGTTCCATTCATAAGTGTACCTCTCCTTTTTTTGAGGGGGAAAGACTTCCCCTCGCTCGCACCTTGTTGCTCGCTACCCTTTCTAGCGGGCTTCAAAACCCTGTAAGCGAGAGTCGTAGCCATGCTTGCATGGCTATGACCGAATGTTATGGGTTTCTGTAAACGCCAGCCCGCAACGCCCGGCTCACCATTCTATATACAATCTCCATATGGCAATGACTTCATATAATTTTCCATATATTCAAAATCAGGCACAAACCCCTCATCTGAATAGACATGTTCTTCATCTAAAAAAGGCGTACCATTTGCATTGATTTTTATAGGGAGTTTTATACACTCTTTTTTTAGATTAGTCATAACTCTCGCCCTACCATAAGAGTAACGATAGGCCTCCTTATTCAACACAGTACATAAGAAAAGCCCTATGAATTTATTCATTTTAGAATTTCTTAATGTGTACACTTTATTCCCTGACGCAAAATTATACGGCTGATAAAAGGCATAAATTCCCTCAGCGCCAACTGTAATACAATTTGCTTGAGAAACGGCATCTTCACCAACTTCTACATAACCATCACATCCATTATTAAGAGCTGTTCTAGAAATAAATGGAGTTTGTCCCTCCAACAAATCACTCTTAATGGATAAAGTCGTTCTTTCACATTTCATGATTCTATCCAGTACAAAATATTTCCACGAATCAATATTCAATGGTGTTACGGAACCACTTTGATTTTCGGTCACAGGATGCATACAACCAAGCATTTCAATATAAGACTGCATAAAATTCCAATCAGGAATGTAGCCCTCTTCAGAATATTTTCTTTTTGGGTCAAACAAAAAGGATCCATCTTTTTTTTGTTGGATAGGCAACCTTATTGAAAAATCCTTTTTTATGTGAGTATTCAACTCTCGACCAAAGGCATGAAATTTCTTTTTACTTTCAAACCGTACTAAAGCAGATATGAAAAGATTGACCGAATGTGTCATTTCTTTGTGTAAACTTTTCATCACGGCAACATTCTGTGCCGTATAGAAAGGTTCCTCCTGCACAAAACAAGACCCCAAATAACTGCCACCCAAAGCAACAGTAAGTTCTCCTTTTTCATAAGGTTCAACATTATCTACGAAACCAACTTTAACATCGACTCCATTATTGTAACTAACTCTTGATACAAGATTCACTTCCGGATTATAAAGATCCAGTTTATTTTTATCAAATTTATTTCCGCTTTTTATTTCATAGAGTTTATTCAAATAAAACTCTTTCCATTTTTTTGTATCAAGTTTCACTTGTACATCCTCCCTTTACTAAATAAGCGAGGTAATTATTTAAGGTTTGCTGGAAATCTTCTTGATCAAGAGAGCTATAATCCGTTTCCATGTAGGCTTCCGCTAGCCATTCATCACTTGATTTTACGGATTTAACAACCGACAAGCCTAATTTTTCTTTACGATTAAAGTACAAATCAAGCCATTCCGCTTTTATTTTTTCCCAAATACCCTCCATTTTTTCTACACGACCAAGATTTTTACGTTTAGTAAAGCCATCATTTCTGTAATAGCCCAAAAAAGTTTCTTTAATGGGAGCCTTATCATGTTTAATGCCAATGTCAAAAATCATGCAACAAGCACTTGCATTTGCTCCAGGATGAAAAATGTCTATTGGCAATGAAAATACAGCATCCAAATGATGTTTCTGGAGCATCAATTCTTTATACTTTTTCACAGCCTTTCCTGAGCCAATAGCACATTGCGTCGGTAACAGCACAGCAAGTTTACCGCTAGTCATTTGTTCTGCAATTTCATATACGAAATGAAACCCTTTACTCGGATCTTCTTTTTGTTTTGCATCCCATGTAGATACATATTCCTCCTTGCAATGTTTCTTTTGCGCATTATATGGAGGATTCATTAAAACGCGATCAATCCGAGCATTTTTTATCCATTCATAGCGATTAAAGCAACTGTCATTTACAACATTTGTATTTCCATCACCATGGATTAACATGTTGGTTGTTGACAGACCAAAAGCTTTTTCTTCATACTCTATTCCATATATATGTTCCCTTTTTACAATTTCAGCTTCTTCTTGCGTATCACAATCATCTAAGGCATCGGTTAAAGCTCTTACAAGAAATGCACCACTTCCACAACAAGGGTCTAAAACTCTTGAATTCTTATTTATTCCAATTGCCTTACACATAAAGTCAACTATATGATCAGGCGTAAAAGCTTGATTCTTGTCAGCTTTTCCAACATATTTATTGAATATCGTAAAGAAAAGATTCAAAAGATCCTGACCTAATGTTGACTTATCGTTTATATAAGGAAATATTTTAGTTTCGATAAAACTAAGAACATCAATGAACTGATTAGGTTTCAAATCAGAAACATCCTGTGAGTTCAGAACTTTTTTGTCAAGAATAACCAATTTCTCGGCTTTGTTCAAATCCTTATTCAAGAGTTCTGTTAAAATATCTCTTATACCCGCTTTTATTTGCGTTGTCTTAAGATTTGCATAAACCAGTCCCTGTTTGATTGCAAGAAGACACGTGCCAACAAACTGACCTCTAATTTTTTCGTTAATCCCATACTCATGTAATTTTTCATTCAATTCATAGGTATTTCTCATAACCTCTTCACGATTGTTAGCATGTTTTGGTTTGAGAAGAGACAAATATTCATTCAGTGGCTTCAAAACTTTTTCTGATTCTAAAAAAACATCTACGGAATTGTGATAAACCAAAATTCTATTATCATTCGTATTTGCAACAACTCCTACTATATCAAATAAAGGATTCAATTTTTTCTCATACATTAAATAAGCGTTTAACTGATGTTTCGCCTTTTCTATATCTTTAGAATAATCCTGTTTAGTTTCAACTAGAACCGCAAATTTGTTATCTGCATCAACAAATCGCAAGTCTAAATCTTTGTAAAACCCTTTTTCGTTCAGTCGAGCAATTTTTACAGAATCAAAATCAATGCCAACAGAACGCATTTCCTTTTGATAGCTGAATTCATCATTTTCAATGTTGGACTTCAGATATTCTTTTCCAACAGTTTCAATAATGTTAAACCGATTTGGCATATGTAGATTTCCTTACACTCTGAAACATTTCTTTTTTTGCTTTCATTCTCAGGAAATCTTTTTTTCCAACAAAAAAAGCGTGGAACCGTAAGACCTATCTAGTCTGAGGGCTACCACACCCTGTCGTACGATAAGCACAAACGGCCCACGCACAATGTGCGTGAGCGTCTGCCTTATTCTCGTACGACTTAAAAGTGGTAGTTTCAGACTAGAGAACAAGAGCAAAAACTCTAAAACCAATCGCCCAATGTTTCGCAACAAAGAGCTATGTCATTACCAATATAGTAAACATTTGCGTTAGGGATAGTGACCCCTTGGGGACAAGACTCGCTAGCGAGGCTTGGTTCTAGGAGACAAATGGCAAGCACAAGCACAAGCGACTGCCCCTAGAATATACCCCGACCACACATATATGTGCGGGAACGCCAAGCCACCCCAAACTTGCGTTATCGCACAGAAAATGTATATTATCTGCGATAAGGCTTCAAGGCCCCCCTATGATAACAACAAAAAACATTGATTCTTACAGATTGACGGACTTGGAAGAGCCGACCAATGAAATTGAAAAGATGTGCAGGAACGTTCGCTTTCTGTAATTTACGAGACACCGTCTCGAAAATTAGGAAGCACTCACCTTGCAACGCAACAGCAAACACTTGCAATTTGAATGCATTTAATGCATATTTATTGACATGAGTAATTCAAAGACAGAACAGCCCTCCAAGGAACTTCTTGCCGCAATCAAAGAAGGTGAAAGACACGCCCACGACCCGAATGCCAAAACGTATTCGACTCCTCAGGAACTTTGGGAAGAATTGGGCTTTTGAGCTCACTTCCATTTTAACGAAAATAACGAATTTTTGACAAATTTTTAAAGAAAAATACCAATTTTTAACGAAAATTATTGATTTTTAACGAATTTTTGATTAAATTTAACGAAAACAGGATTCGTCAAAAATATGCTTGAGAATAAATTAAAGAAAATCGTTGAAGAAGTCTGTTCGCAAAAAAGCGAAAGCAACCATATCGAAATCAAGAAATCTGCGGGAGGTTGCCCTAGATTATTCGATACGTTATCTTCTTTTTCAAATCAAAAAGACGGCGGGATCATCCTGTTTGGCATTGACGAAGAAAACGATTATAAAATTTGCGGCGTATATGATGCTGCAGACTTGATAAAGAAAATATCAGAACAATGTCTGCAAATGGAACCTCCAGTAAAAGCCCTTTGCACAACAACAACGTTACATCGCAAGACTATCGTCTGTGCAGAAATCCCCGAAATGGACGATTTCCAGAAACCCTGTTTTTATAAGGGAGCCGGACGACTCAGGGGATCATTCGTACGCGTCGGCGATAGCGACCGGCAAATGACAGAATACGAGGTTTACACCTTCGAGTCGTTCAAGAAAAAAATCGAGGACGAGTTACGCACTGTCGAACGCGCCGATAAAAAAGAATTACAAACGGAAGCCTTCAAAAAATACGCATTGGCCTTACAAGAAAAGAAGCCCAATGTATTCGCTCTTCCGGTTCAAAGATGGATGATGTTGCAAGGTTTTATGTCAAACGGGCTTCCGACTATTGCTGGGTTATTCATGTTCAGCGCCTATCCGCAAGGATATTTCCCTCAACTAGGGATAACAGCTGTTGCTGTTCCCGGGACAGAAATCAGTGGAATTGGCGAAATCGGAGAGCGTTTTTTAGACAACAAACGTATTGAAGGGACTATTCCACAAATGAAGGATGATGCTGTAGCTTTCGTCATCCGCAACATGAAAGTGCGCACCGTTATCGACGAAAAAACAGGCGAACGAACAGACAAGACCGAATATCCAGTCGTCGCTATTCGCGAAATCATCCTGAATGCACTCATCCATCGCGATTACAGCATTCATACGGACAATTGCCCCATTACAATCAGGATGTTCACAAACAGAATCGAGGTCGAAAACCCTGGTGGTCTTTATGGTCGTAATCGCCTAGATACGCTTGGAGACTACGGTGCTGACACCCGAAATCCCTACCTTGCAAACGCGCTTGAGATTATCGGACAGGCAGAAAACCGCTACAGCGGAATACCGACAATCCGCCGGGCTATGGAAGAAGCCGGATTAGAGCCCCCTAAATTTGAAAGCACGCGAGGCATTTTCCGTGTAACCTTGTATAACACACTAAAAAAGATCATCGTCCCACTAACAGAACTGCAACAACGAATTTTAGAATTCTGCAAAGTTCCAAGAAGTCGTAGCGATTTGGAAAACGAATTCAAAAACGAATTGACCGGAGCCTACCTGATGACACGGCATATATACCCGATGGTTAAGGAAGGTTTGCTCGCACTCACAATTCCCGACAAGCCCAAGAGCAAAAACCAGCGATTCGTGAGGAAATCGTGATGTCCGCACAATAAAATCTTAGTTTTATTTCCGAAAGTATACATATTTGTATAACAACGGAAATAAAATAATTTTTTTGAAAGCCTTGCGCGGTAACGTTCTTTACGAATATTTCGCAAATTTGGCGAAATATTTTAAAATTTAACGAATCAAAAAAATCTTAAAACACTATATTGAACGAAAAAGCGGCAAAACAACTTTTGGAGACATACACCTATGAATGGAACTAAAGGACCCGTAATCCTTGCGGAATCTATGGAAGCCTATAGGGCGGTTCCTGACCCATACAAGGACGCGCCTTCAATGCACGTCAACTTGCTGGAATTGTCGCGTTACGCAGAAAAAGTCGGGAAACCGATGAGCGAGTTGACAAAAGAAGAAATCGACCGTTTCCTAATCTAACAACGGAGTTTATCATGAAAGTCATCTTGTTTAACGGCAGCCGTCGCGAAAAGGGCTGCACCTACACCGCACTGAACATTGTCGCAGGCGAACTCAACGCCGCGGGCATCGAAACCGAAATTTTCTTTGTCGGGGGCCGCGTGCTCAAGGGCGAAACGGACGCAGTCGTCCACGAAGCCAAGGAAATCTTGAAATCCGCCGATGCAGTCGTCTACGGTTCGCCGGTCTACTACGCCTCCCCCAGCGGCGAGATGCTGATGTTCCTCGACAGGCTCTACGGCCTCGCCGAAGCGGAACTGCTTTTCAAACCCGCGGCAACAATTGCATCGGCACGCCGCGCGGGCACCAGCGCCACGCTCGACGCGTTGAACAAGTACCCTGCATTCGCGCAGCAGCCCCTCGTGACCTCGCGCTACTGGAACATGGTCCACGGCTCCAGTCCCGAAGACGTGCTCAAGGACGAAGAAGGCGTGCAGATCATGCGCGAACTCGGTCGCAACATGGCATGGCTCCTCAAGAGCATCGAGGCCGGCAAGCAGGCGGGCGTCCCGCAGCCTGTCGCCGAAAAGAAGGTGTTCACGAATTTCATCCGCTAAGAACGCCGCTCGCCATCGGCAGCGCGATTTTGCAATACTTAAATTATGGCTAAACTCTTTAGCAAATGCCTGGGGAAAACTGTACTGATGACCGCAGCGGCGCTTGTAGGCTTGCTTGTAGCGTGTTCTTCTTCGGAAAAAGTTTCGAAAGACCGTAAAGCGGTGTCTGAAGAAGAACGCAAGGCGAAGTGCCAAGCTCAATTAAATTCTCTAACGCCCGAGGATTTGATTTCGTGTCATTTGGATAAACTAGGACTTGGTGAAAAGTTAGATTCCTTGCTGTTTTGTGTTTATGGGCAATCGCTTAAAATGAGCGGAGGAAAAGTTTTTTGTGCTGAAGAAGGAAATGAATTTTCATTTTCTTTGTCAGATGAAAAATGTGAGTCAGGTGAATTAGTGTGTGTTCAAACAACTCGTGAAAAGCCGAATGAAAATTGTGAGTTAGGGAAACTTCCTGTTTTTATTAACGGAATTAGTATAACTCCAAAAGATGAGGGCTATTTGATTTCTTCTATTTGTGGTGATTTTGGATGTGATGATTATATGCTTATGAAAATTGACGATTGCGGAAAAAAATGGCTGAACGCTAAAAAGGATTAATATGATTTTCAAAAAGGTTCTGCTCACATTTTTCGCGTCCGCCTTTGCACTGTTCCTTGCAGCTTGCGGCGATGACAGTAGTAGCGCCTCCCCGATTACGATGGGCGGTGAAAGCAGTGCGGTTGAAGAATTGAGTTCTTCGGATTCCGCGCGGTCTTCGTCTGTTGCGCAGTCAAGTTCTTCGACAAAAATAATTTCAAGTTCCTCGGCAAAGGTATCATCTAGTAGTGCAAAAGGTGATTCCGGCTCAGGGGCCGGAATGACATCTTCAAGTAGCGCCAAGTCTTCATCGAGTTCGTCATGGATTGCCACGAACTCTTCGAGTTCTCGCAATGACGAGAAAGACACATCCTCGGTTCCTTCTGCAGACACCACCAAAATCACTTACGCGCTCAAGCCTTTCGACGGGCCGCTTTCTAACCCGCACAAGGGCTTTACAGTCCCGACTGAAGCCGCATGGACATTTGACCCGAGTTTTGAATACGGCCCTCATGGTTCTCTGAATAACGGCGCATGGAATCTGGTCACTTACGGCTCCGGTTACCAGCAGTGGAACAAACTGAATCCGGCAAAGGGCAAGTACGACTGGAGCGAACTGGAAGAACTGCTGGATGCGCTCACTGCGCACAACATGGGCTACGCCTTGCGCGTATTCCCGTATTCACCTTCCTTTATCAGGGACAACAGCACGCCCGAAGAAAACTACGACTGGACTCCGAAATACGTTTACGAGGAGGGCGCGAAAAAGATTACGGCCAGGTACAAGGACAACAACGCCAACGCGGTGGTCCCTGTATGGGATGATTCCGTTTACCTGCATTACGCGAAAGAATTTGCGACGGCGCTTGCGGCAAAGTACGATGGCGATCCGCGCATCGAGTACATCGACGTGCGTTCCTTCGGCGAATGGGGCGAATGGCACGTTTCGAACCTGGACGGCAGCAAGATGCCCTCAATCGAAATCCAGAAGGACATGCTGAAGCATTATGCTTCCGTCTTCAAGAAGTCTTTGCTGGTGTTGCCTTCCGACGGCTACGGGGATGTCTATACCTACGCGCTCAGCCTCGGCATTACCAAGCGCGACGACTGCCTTATCGGCATTCCCGGAACCGCGGACTCGCTGGTGCGCGCCTACGAGGCGAACATGCCCACCGTCGCCGAAAACTGCGGCAGTTACGCCATCATGCTGAACTATACCGACGTGATTCCCGGCGGTTACCTCAAGTGGACTCCGCAGCGCTGGGTAGACGCGATTACTACGGCCCACTTGACCTATTACGTTCTTGACCAAGACAGCGATTGCGGTTACAGGTTCTACAGTGACAACAAGGCTCTCGCCGATTCCATGAGCAAGGTCATCGGATACAACTTTACTGTGACGCAAGCGAAACTGGTAAACATTGCAGGCGCCAAAGATACCACGAGCACTTTGAACATCACTGTCAAGAATACGGGCGTGGCGCCTTGCTTCTTCGATGTCTACATGGTTGCGGAATTCGTGGATAGCACGGGCAAGGCCCTTGCGCAAATCGGAGAGACCGTCCGCATTCCGAAAGCTACTTTCAAGGACGGCGCATCAAAGGATTTCTCCTTTACGTATAAAATCGCTACGGGGAAAGCGAATATCGCGACCCAGCCGGGTGTTTCCATCGCCCTTTCCCTCTACGAAAGTGAAGATGCCTTCAAAAAAGGCCAAAATCCGACCGTCCGCTTCGACAACGACGGCCTCCAAAAAAACAATAAACTCCTGCTGTCGAAAAAACGTTAGCCTCATAACGTCAATCGAAACATCAATTCAGCTGCAAACGCCACAAACGGCTTTACATTTTTTGAAAAGCATTTTTTCGCATTTACAAAAACAAATCTAAAAACACGCGTTTTTCGTCATTTTTAAGGAATTCCCTTATTTTGGCATGTTTTTTGCTTCCAAAACATGTCTGTTTCCCCGCTTGCACCCGTCCGGGTGGGCTACGACCCTTGAGGTAGGGGAAACAATCACTTCTACGAGGCAATATGCTTGAAGAATTACACGAGGAATGCGGAGTTATCGGCATTTACAATGGAGAAAATGTCGTCCGCAATATTACAATGGGACTCTATGCACTACAGCATCGCGGTCAGGAAAGCGCAGGTTTTGCAGTCACGGACGGCGATAAAATTCGGGTCCGCAAGTCCATGGGTCTTGTTTCAACCCTTCTAAGGGAACACAACGTCGATGAACTGCAAGGATCTACCGGAATCGGTCATGTCCGCTATAGCACCACGGGGGCATCGACGCTAGCCAACGCGCAGCCGATTCTAGTGAGTTGCAAATGGGGGCAGATTGCAGTGGTCCACAACGGAAACATCACGAACGCCGCCGAGCTCCGGGCCGAAATGGAAGCCGACGGACACATTTTCCAGACAACATCCGATTCCGAAATTCTTCTACACGAAATTGCACGTACCGAAGCCGATGATATTGGAGATGCCATCAAGAAGGCGGTCACCAAATTCACCGGCAGTTTTTGTCTTGTATTCATCAGCAAGGATACCATGTTTGTCGCACGAGACGGTTTCGGGTTCCGTCCGCTTTCAATTGCCCGCATGGGTAAAGCGTGGTGCATCGCATCGGAAACTTGCGCTTTCGATTTGCTTGGAGCCCACTATGTACGCGACATCCAGCCAGGAGAGTTCCTGACCATATCGCAGAACGGGCTGCATTCCGAACGATTTACGCATAAAGACAAACTCGCCCACTGTATTTTTGAATACATCTACTTTAGCCGCCCAGACTCCAAGATTTTCGAACAGAGTTGCGACAAGATCCGCCGCAAGATGGGAAAGCAGCTCGCCAAGGAATGCCCCGTCGATGCAGACATCGTCATCTCCGTCCCGGACAGCGCAACGACAGCCGCTTTGGGATATTCCCAGGCAAGCGGAATCCGTTTTGAAATCGGGCTTTTGCGTAACCACTACGTGGGCAGAACCTTTATCGACCCAACACAAAACGTACGCGAACAGAAGGTCAAACTCAAGTTCAACCCTATCGAAGGGGTTCTTAAAAACAAGCGCGTCTGCGTTGTCGAAGATTCCATCGTACGCGGCACGACGCTGAAGATTCTATCGAGGATGCTCCGCGATGCAGGCGCCCTCGAAGTCCACATCCGCATTGCATCGCCACCGGTTGCCCATCCGTGCTTTTTCGGGATGGATTTCCCAAGTCAGGGCGAACTTGCGGCAAGTTCCATGACTCCAAACGAAATCGCCAAAATGCTCGGCGTCGAGACTCTCGGCTACCTGAGCGTCGAAGGCATGAAGGAATGCACGGGCGAAGGCGAAAACTACTGCGCGGCCTGTTTTGACAACAACTATCCCGACTACATCGGGAGCAACACGACCAAAACCCGCTGCGGCTAAAATTTACCCATAGCACAAAAGCCCTGCACAAGTGCAGGGCTTTTCTTTTTAGCCTAAGCAATTATTTAATGGAAGCCACTTTCGCTTTCGCATCGGCCATGGCACGTACTACAAGAGATGCGCCATTCGCACAGTCGCCAACAGCGTAAATGTGGCGCGACGGATCCGCGATAATCGCCGTACGCGGCGTCAGTTTGAGTCCGAGATCGTTCACAAGGCCTTCGGCGGGAACGCCTGTAAAGCCCATCGCGAGCACGACCAAATCGGCCTTGATGATTTCGGTTGTATCCGGGACTTCGACGGGTTTGAGCGGGCGCCCAAGCGGGGACATTTCCCAATCGACTCGGACAGCTTCGACGCCGGCGACGCGCCCATTTTCTACGATAAAACGTTTCGACGACACGTTCCAGCGGCGCTCGCCACCTTCATGGTGCGCGTAGCTCGTGCGCAGCACGTATGGCCAGTCGGGCCACGGCGTCGAGGGAGAGCGCGTTTCAGGCGGTTTCGGCATGAATTCCACCTGCAAAACGCTCTTGCAGCCTTCGCGAATCGCCTTGCCGACGCAGTCGTTACCGGTATCGCCACCACCGATAATCAGCACATCACGATTCTTCGCATTGAACTTTTCAGGATTCGTTTCGCCCGGCTTGCTTGCACCATGCAAAAAGTCGAGGGCAAGGAAAATTCCTTCGGCATCACGGCCCGGGATATTCAGGTCGCGGGCATTCGGAGTACCAATCGCAAGGAACACGTAGTCGAAATTGCGATGGATGTATTCCGCCGAGATATCCTTCCCTATTTCGGTATTGCACACGAACTTGATACCAGCGGCCTCCAAAAGCGCAACACGGCGGTCGATGACGGACTTGTCGAGTTTCCAGTTCGGGATTCCGTAACGCAGGAGCCCGCCGACCTTGTCACGTTTCTCATAAACGGTGACGGCGAAACCTTTGCGGCGGAGGGCCTCGGCAGCGAAAAGTCCTGACGGGCCAGAACCGATAACTGCCGCAGTCTTTCCGTTCGGTTCTGCAGCAGGCAAACTCACCCACCCTTCTTCGAATGCAGTTTCAATCATGAATTTTTCGACTTGGCGCACCATGACGGCATCGTCGTTCAAGTTGCGCGTACAGCACGATTCGCAAAGCGCCGGACAGACGCGCCCCGTAAACTCGGGGAAGAACGCCGTTTTGCTAATGATGTCGTAACCCTTGCGAATATCGCCTGCAGCAACAGCTGCGTTGAATTCAGGAACAAGGTTTCCCAGCGGACAACCTGCTCCGTGGCAGAACGGGATTCCGCAATCGGAGCAGCGCGATGCCTGAGCCATGATTTCAGTCGGGAAGAACTTGCGTTCGACTTCGTTAACGTCCTTTACGCGCTCCCCGACCGGGCGGTAGATGTCGTTTATGCGATTTATTTGTTCCATATAGACCTCATCCCTTCTTTGCCAATGCGTTTCTGTAATCAATCGGGAATATCTTCACGAATTTCGGGCGTTCGCTAATCCAATCGTCCAGAATGCGCTTGCCCTTTTCACTTCCGGTAGCCTCGACGTGTTCACGGATAATTCCGAGCAATTCCTTTTCGCTTTCGGTATCCGGGAGCACACTTTCAAGGTCCACAGAATCCACGTTGCAGCTCAAGTCAAAGTGCCCCGTTTCGTCATAGACGTAAGCAAAACCGCCTGTCATACCAGCAGCGAAGTTCACGCCCACACGACCGAGCACGACCACGCGGCCACCCGTCATGTATTCGCAACCATGGTCGCCCACGCCTTCCGAGACAAGGAGCATGCCGGAGTTACGGATGCCGAAGCGTTCGCCGGCGAGACCGTTGATGAAAATCTTTCCGGACGTGCCACCGTAACCGATGACGTTACCCGCAATCACGTTGTCTTCGGCCTTGAAGGTCGCATTGTGCGGCGGACGTACAACAATCTTTCCACCAGAAAGGCCCTTGCCCATGAAGTCGTTCGCTTCGCCTTCCAAATCGAGCGTAATACCCGGAGCAAGGAATGCGCCCAAGCTCTGGCCTGCAACACCTTGCAAGTGAATCTTGATGGTATCTTCGGGCAGGCCCTTCACGCCAAAGCGTTCATCGACTTCACCGGAAAGTTCCGTACCCACGGTGCGATCGACGTTGTGGATCATCGCGCAGAGTTCCACGGCAGAGCCCTTCATGAGCGAATCCTGCACGAACGGGAGGAGTTCCCTGCGGTCGAAGTTTTCAAGCGCTTCCTTGACATAGCCCTTATCGAACTTCTTGATGTGTTCGCGACCGTCATGCGCATCCACCGGAGAAAGAATCTTGCTGAAGTCAAGGCGCTTTGCCTTGTAGAATTCCACGGCGCGGTCCATATCGAGCAAATCGCTACGGCCACAGGCTTCGTCGAGGCTCTTGAGACCAAGGCTTGCGAGGATTTCGCGGACTTCGTCGGCAATGTAATAGAGGAAGTTTTCCACGTATTCGGGCTTGCCCTTGAAATGCTTGCGGAGTTCGGCATCCTGCGTCGCAATGCCCATCGGGCACTGGTTCGTATGGCACTTGCGGTCCATAATGCAGCCGAGGCTGACGAGCAAGTTCGTCGCAAAGCCAAATTCTTCGGCACCGAGGAGAGCCGCAATCACCACGTCACGGCCCGTCTTGAGCTGGCCATCGACCTGGAGCTTGATGCGACCGCGCAAGTCGTTGAGCACAAGCGTCTGTTCCGCTTCGGCAATACCGAGTTCCCACGGAAGGCCCGCATGCTTGATGGAAGTGAGCGGAGATGCACCCGTACCACCATCGTGGCCCGAAATCAGCACCACGTCGGCATGAGCCTTCGCGACACCGGCGGCAACCGTACCCACGCCCACTTCGGACACGAGCTTCACGGAAACACGGGCCTTCGGGTTCGCATTATGCAAGTCGTAAATCAACTGCGCCAAGTCTTCAATCGAGTAAATATCATGGTGCGGCGGCGGAGAAATCAACGAGACATACGGAGTCGAATGACGGATACGTGCCACAAATTCGTTCACCTTGTGAGCCGGCAACTGGCCACCTTCACCGGGCTTTGCGCCCTGAGCCATCTTAATCTGCAAATCCTTTGCATGGCGCAAGTAGTCAATCGTCACGCCAAAACGGCCCGAAGCCACCTGGCGGATTGCAGAACTGCGGATATCGCCGTTTGCAGCCGGAGTATCGCGGTCGGGGTCTTCACCACCTTCACCGCAGTTGCTCATGGCACCGTTACGGTTCATGGCAATAGCAATCGCTTCGTGCGCTTCCGGGCTCAAGGAGCCAAGGCTCATGGCGCCTGCCACAAAGTGATGCAGAATGGATTCGCGGCTTTCGACTTCGGAAATATCGATCGGCGTCGTTTCCTTGAACTTGAAGAGCCCGCGCAGCGTGCACAAGCGTTCCGACTGGTCATCGATAAGCTTGGTATATTCCTTGAACTTGTTGTAATCGCTCCCCTGCACCGCCTGGCGGAAAGCCGCCAAGGACTGCGGAGTCCACATGTGCTTTTCGCCTTCCTTGCGGAACTTGTACTGACCACCTTCCTTGAGAATCGGGCTTGCATCGCGCAGCGACACCGCATTGCGTTGGTCCACTTCCTTCGCGATTTCTTCGAGACCGATACCTTCCACACGGCTTGCCGTCCCAGGCAGGAACTTTTCGATAAGTTCGTGGTTCAAGCCCACAGCCTCGAAAATTTGCGCACTGCGATAGCTGCGGAGCGTCGAGATACCCATCTTCGACATGATTTTCAAGAGGCCCTTATCGACCGCTTTCACGTAATTTGCAGCAGCAGTCACCGGATCGACGCCAAGTTCGCCCGAATGGCACATCGCCGTAAGGCTCTGGAACGCAAGATACGGGTTGATGACCGTTGCACCGTAACCGAGCAACAACGCAAAGTGCATTACTTCGCGCACTTCGCCGGACTGCACAATCAATCCGATTTCTGGACGAACGCCCGCCTCGACAAGAGCGCGGTTCACCGCAGCCGTTGCAAGGAGGGACGGCATCGGCACATAGCCCCAGTCAATGTTCTTGTCGGTCAACACGATGATATTGAAACCATCCTGCACGGCACGCACCGCGTCGCCCGCCAGTTTCTGCAGAGCTTCTTCCAGCACGGAACCGTCGCCGCCCATCGGGAACTGCATCTTCAAGTCTTTCGCCTTGAAGCTCTTGTCACCGATATTTTCGAAATGGCGGATTTCGTCTTCGGTCACGATCGGGCGCGGAATCTTGATGAGGTGCGCCTGTTCCGGAGTTTCTTCGAGAATGTTGCCGTGGTTGCCGATGTAGGTCGTAAGGCTCATCACGAGCTCTTCGCGGATCGGGTCAATCGGCGGGTTCGTCACCTGGGCGAACAGCTGCTTGAAGTAGTTGAACAGCGGCTGCGGCTTGTCCGAAAGTACGGCCAAGGCGGCATCGTTACCCATGGAGCCAATCGGTTCGGCACCCGTACGTGCCATCGGCTGCAAGATGATGCTCAAATCTTCGGCAGAATAGCCAAAGCGCTTCTGCTGTACAAGCAAATCTTCAGGAACGTCGGCAGGATTAATTTCGCTAAAGAGGCCGCGCACGCTCATCTTGTTTTCGGCAACCCAGCGACGGTAAGGCTTGGCTCTCGCCACCTGCGCCTTCATTTCGGCGTTCTTCAATATACGGTGGTTTTCGATATCCAAGTAAATAATTTCACCGGGCTTTAAACGTCCCTTTTCTTCCACTTCGGCATCGTTGATGTCGAGCACGCCCGTTTCGGACGCCATCACGAAGAGACCGTCTTTACACAAAGTGTAACGTGCCGGACGGAGCCCGTTACGGTCAAGAATCGCACCCGCATTGATACCGTCGGTAAACGCCACCGCGGCAGGGCCATCCCACGGTTCCATCAGCATGGATTCGTATTCGAAGAACCCGCGCACATCGCGGCCCAGGTAATGCTTCTTGCCCCAAGCCTGAGGCATGAGCATCATCATCGCATGCGGAAGGCTACGGCCCGCAGCGACGAGAAGCTCAAACATATTGTCCAAGCAAGCAGAATCGCTCTGCCCCGCCGGAATCAGCGGCAAAAGTTTCTTCAAGTCATCACCGATAATATCGCTCTTCAAGTGCGGTTCGCGAGACTTGAGGCTATTCAAGTTACCGCGCAGCGTATTGATTTCGCCATTGTGCGCCAAGTAACGGAACGGGTGCGCCAGTTGCCAAGTCGGGAACGTATTGGTCGAATAGCGCTGATGCACAAGCGCAATCGGGGATTCAAAATCAGGATTGTTCAAGTCGGCATAGAAAGCCTCGATCTGGCTTGCCAACAGAAGTCCCTTATACACGACCGTCCGCTGCGAGCAGCTGCAAACATAGATATCGCCAATCGCCTTTTCAATCAAGCGACGGATGACAAACAGCTTGATTTCGAACGCGTTATCATTTTCAAACGCGGAACCGTCAAAGAAAAACTGCCTGATATGCGGCAACGTTTCACGGGCCGTATGGCCAATCGCCGAGGCGTTCACCGGAACTTCACGCACATGCAGAAGGTTCACGCCTTCCGAAGCGGCAATCTCCTTAATCTTCGCATCCGCCACATCGCAGGCAACGGACTTATTCACGAAAACCATGGCCACACCATAACGGGCCGGCAAATCCTCGTAAACCTTGCGGAAAAACTTGTGCGGCATAGAAAGCAAAAGGCCGGCACCGTCACCCGTTTCCGGGTCGCCACCAGCCGCACCGCGATGCATAAGCCTTTTCAAAACCGTAATACCCTGCAACACAATCTGGTGCGAGGCAACATTATTTATATTAGCGACCAAGCCGACACCACAGGCGTCATGTTCATTGGCTGGATCGTAAAGTGCTTGAGCGTTCATAAAGGTCCTTGTTATTACATTTTTTGCTTTTTTCGCCCCACTTTGCAAAAACTGTGCCAACTATTTTATAAAATGCAAAACAGCGCTCCTTTAATTGAAAAAAGCACCAAAAAATGTAAAAAGCCGATTTTTCCACCGAAAAACCGACTTAAACATTTACATTTTATGAAAAAGAATTTCTAGAACGACAAAAATTGTAAAACTCAATTATACCTAAACAAGTATTAACGATTCTAGAAAGAGAACTTGAGACCGGCAGCCAGCATACCCACCTGGCCCCCACCACATTCCGCGAAAAAGGATATCGGATTGCCAAATTCAAAGCCCAGATAGGAGACGTTTATCATCAAGAAGGCTCCCCCGTCCCAGAACACCGCTCCGGCCCCCGCATAAATATACATGCGGAAATACTTTTTATTGATAAAATTGAACTTTACTCTAGGAACAACCGAAATGACGGACTTATCTGCAACGGTCGTATAATCCACCATGAGACCGAGTTCCAGCAAACGGTAAACCTCATAACCGTAGGCAAAGGAATATGCAGTCATGTCGGGATCTCTCTTCTCATCACTAGCCGCATGAATAAAAATGTTAAACCAGGCCGTCAAAGGCCACCAGCCGACAATGAAACTGACACTGTGGCGACGTTTCTCCCATTCTTGATGCCAAGCATCCTTGCTTTCTTTAGCCGGCTCCGGAGTAGATTCTGTCGCCACGACCGATTCCGTACTCGCATTCGCAGACACAGAAGCACCATATTCGTTCTGCGCAAAGGCAACAGAACAAACAAATAGCAAAAGAATCGCTACTTTTTTCATTTCATACCTCTCCTAATGGAACATATGATTATAATTTATTCGTCTTTTTTACAAAAATAGTTAAGAAAGACAAACACATATATTCCAATTTATAGTAATCGAGATATTTTACCACCACTGGAGATTGAAAGTCAGCGTAAAGCGGTTCACTGGTTTTTCCTTTTCGCCATCAACAAACTTATAGGTCAAATCACGACCATAACGGAATTCGACACCAAGACCGAGACGATTTCCTGCATGCCACGCAATATACGCACCGCCGCCGATTTCGTCGTAAAATACGGGAGCAGAAGAACTATTAAACATCGCACCATCTTCTGCTAAAAAAGCTTCTCGACCATTTCGGGAAATATGTTGCGTCAAGCCAAAGCGGACTTTGCCTGAAGACAAAGGCAATTGTTCAATAATTGTAATACCGCCACCCCATTGGAATTCGACATGTTCATATTTTTCAAGTTGCCAAAAGCATATATTGCTCCACCCCATTACACCAAAGTAGTCCGAAATAAAGCCTGCTTGTACATACGGTGTAATCCAGTCAAATCCTCCACCAATTTTAAAATTTCCCAATTGTTTTTGAACATCAAATGTTATATGATAAGGAATTTCATCATCATTATAAGAGTAATCCTTTGGAGCTATTTTACTTTTTACACTTTTATAGGGAATGTAACGCGGATACTTTTCAGTATGTTCCGAAGTAAAAGCCATTGCCACATTTTTCTGCAAATCGCCATCGCCTTTTTCCATAAAAGCGGCGGCAGAAGGCGGATGGATTATAGAAAGGCTACATCCAGATAATACCAAAGCAACAGCCAAGAACAACACATTCAATTTCATGATGGAAGATAATAGTTATTTACGCTCTGCGGTTCAAGCGATTTAAAACAAAACTCGATAAAGCGTAATAAAGCCAAGATGACCCAGCAAAATCTTTAGACTAAAATGCAAAAGGGCATTTGCCCCGATAAAATGCCAAAATAGACAGTTCTATGAGAATTATCAAATGAAATCAGTTATATTTATATAGTATGCGGAGCATGTTAAAGTTTCTATTTTTATTCACCTTTATTACCAATGCATTTGCAGCGTATGTCGCCGTCCTTGAAACGGTCGCTATGCCCGATGTGAAGGAAAAGGTTTCTCTATCCGACCGCCAATTTCTCACGAACGTGTTGCGAGAGCAGGCCGTACAGGAACTACCTGTAGAACAGAATTTCACCATCATGACCCGCGAAAATATCAACGCGATGCTCCCTCCAGGCAAATCCATCGAAGACTGCGAAGGGAACTGTTTAGTAGAAACCGGGCGAAATATTGCAGCCGATTACGTCTGCCAAGTACATGTGGGTAGCTTTGACGGAGCGCTCACGCTTTCGGCAGAACTCTATGAGACGGCGGCAAACAAGCTCATCGCGAGTTTCAACGGACAAGGCACCAGCGTCAAGGAACTCCTAGATATCATCAAAGAAAAATCACCAAATTTCTTCCGCAAAGTCAAGAATTCTAGTGGATATACAGGTCTTGGCGGCATCAGCGAAGTCGGCGGAGCCGGAGAGTTCAGTTTTGCCGGCAAAAGAAAGTTCATCATCGAAATTACATCTACCCCGGCAGACGCGGTCCCTACAATTGACGGAAAGGCAATCCCCAAATGCCTAAGCACCCCCTGCAAAGTACAAGTAGATGAAGGGAGCCACCGCTTTGTCGCCTCGAAGGAACACTTCGATGATGCTGAAATGGTTGTTGATATCAACGAGAACAACCAGAAAGTGGAACTAAAACTGGAACCGAACTACGGCTGGCTTGAAATAAAGCCCGTACTCGACAACGTTCTATTAAATAAGGGAAACCTCAACGTGACGGTGGATGACAACAGCGTATCCGAAACGAGAATCCAACTCGATCCAGGAATACACAATGTGCGCGTGACCCACCCCTGCTACGACCCAGTAGAATTCAAAGCATCCATCGTGAAGCAAACAACAGAAGTATTTAACAATGTAATGACACGCGGCAAAGGCGGGCTTGAACTGAACGCCGAATACGAGGGAGAACCGCAAAATGTTACTGTACTAATAGATGGCGTGGAATCCGGCAACACACCCTATACTGGAGAAGTTCCGCTGTGCGCAGAAATAATTCTCAAAGGTAACGGCTGGGCAGAACAAGTCAATGTGGAACCCAAGTGGCACGAGGTCGTACAAGTCACGCACAAATTGCAACACTCCCCTGAAAGCGTCGCCATAATCGAAGAATCAACACGGGCAAAAGCAAATATTGCCTATGCCGAGCTTGAAGGGACGCCTACATCAAACATAGGAGAAAGCATCCCCGCAAACGTGGAAAATGGTAAAAGCAAAACAGCCAAGTGGGTTCTTCTCGGAATCAGCGCAGCGACAACAGTGACAGGCGTAGTGTTAGCAATCTCTGGAAACAGCCAAGCAAAAGACGCATACAAAAAAGATTATTCGTCCAAATCTGAATTCAAGAAATACCGCAACGACGCAGAATCAGGACAAACCCTCCGCGGAGTGGGTATAGGACTAGCCATTGTTGGTGCCATCGGTATCGGCGTGAGCTTCGCTTTCTAGGAGGGATGTTATGTTAGCCATGCGATTCATCTTCACACTTATCATTGCAACGCTCCTCGCCGCCTGCACGGACTATGTACAAAAAATGGACGATGGCTTTGACGAATGGGAACAAGCACAAACCCAAATAACGACATCATCATCAAGCCAAACAGAAACTTCTAGCAGTTCTGTAAAATCAAAAAATTCATCCTCATCCGTTATTTTGAGTGGCGATAGCCGCGAAAAATCCAGTAGCAGTACAAAGAAAAATGTATCTAGTTCTAGTAACAAGAATACATCGAGCAGTTCTACAAAATTGAGTAGTTCAAATAAAGCTTCTAGTTCTAGCGGTCAAAAGATTAATTCTAGTAGTTCGGTAAAAACAATCAGTTCATCATCTAAAGCAACAAGTAGCTCATCGACCAAATCTAGCAGCAGTTCTGCAAAAGCGGTCTCAAGTTCTAGCAACAAGAAGAACGAAGTTTCGTCTAGTAGTGTAAATCCGAAAATATCCTCGTCTGGGAAAGCTTCGTGGGCATATTTGAATCCCGCGATATCTTATGGCGAAATCATCGATGACCGAGACGGACAGGTTTATAAAACAGTAAAAATCGGTGAACAAACGTGGATGGCAGAAAATTTGAATTTTGAAACAGGAGGTACTAGTTTTTGCATTGATGATGATGTTCAAAAATGTGATACAAATGGTAGAGTTTATACATGCAATGCTTTAAATAATATTTGTCCCGAAGAGTGGCATTTACCTAGCAAGGCTGAATTTGATTCTTTAATTTCTTTTGTTGGAGGAAAAGAAAGTGCTGGAGCAATGTTAAAGTCAAAAACAGGTTGGCACAAAGATGGAAACGGCTCGAATTCAGTAGGTTTTTCTGCTTTTCCAACGGATGCTAACGCCACAATGAATAATCAAAATGGAATGTATGCTTATTTTTGGATTTCAGATAGACCTTGTAGATGGCATACGAGTCAAACTCCGTTTTCATTGAGTTATCGAAGTGATGCAGCAGGATATGCAGAGACATCTGGTGAAATTTGGGATAAATGCAAATATTCCGTTCGCTGCATCAAAAATGAAAAATCCAAGTCATCTTCTAACATTTCCTCATCATCTTCCAGTAAGGCTTCATGGGCATATCTTAATCCAGCTATTTCTTATGGGGAAATAGTCGATGACCGCGACGGACAAGTGTATAAGACTGTTGTCATAGATTCAAAAACTTGGATGGCAGAGAATTTGAATTATGAGTCTGTAAAAAGTTATTGTTATGAAAACAAAAAAGACAGCTGTTCTAAATACGGACATCTCTACATATGGTCCGCAGCAATGGACAGCATAGGTGCTTTTTCCACAAATAGTAAAGGTTGTGGCTATCCCAACGAATGTCATAACACTAAGAATCCTGTGCGAGGGGTTTGTCCTGAAAAATGGCATATTCCTTCTCAACAAGAATGGTATGACTTATCTACATACAACTCATCTACCATACGCGAAGATTTGTCATCCGCAGGCGAAAGACTTAAATCTGCAAATGGATGGTTTAATTCAGGCGATGGTGATAATACATATGGTTTTTCAGTGCTACCAGCAGGAACTGGTTCAGAAGAGAATTACTCTAGAAGCGGGGAAAAAACATGTTTTTGGAGTTCATCGGATGGCAACGGTATTGATGCCTATGGAATACATTTTGAATACAGCAATAACAAAGGAGTATTACAAGGTACCATGAAGTCTGTTGGATGTTCAATTCGATGTGTTAAGGACTAACTTATGAATATTTTTGAATTAGTTGAAAAGAGAGTACTTAATCCTAGCGATGAATTTCATAGATTAGCTGCTATTTTTAACAAACAGTTTTGGTATTATCCACAAAGAACACACGTTTCATTAAAAAAATTATTTAATGATTCTTTTTACCTATGCTCCTGTCGTAGCTCTTTTTTATCTATTGATGATTTGTTAAAATCTTTAAAAATAAACGAAGATACTAATTTTCCTGTGTCATGGGAAACTTTATTTACTTACTGCGAAATATTACGTAATATTAGTGAATCTGCTTTACATACAACAACAGAAGATGATGAATACAAGCGTCAAAAAGTTATGTTGTATGACAATTTTAATGTCATTTTAGAGAAAACAAATCACGAATGGGCTAAAATTACACAAGGTTACGTAATCGTAGATAAAAATTTCGCAACAACAGAAGCTATAGAAAGTCTCGAAGAAAAAGATTCTGAATTAGCCTTAAATATGATTGAATACAATCGTGTTTTGTTGAAAGGAAATCTACAAAGAAAACGAGAAATCCTTTCAAATATTGCCAGTTATGTAGAACCCATGAAAATTTTATTCAAAGGAACAGATTATAATTCTTTGTATAATGATTCTCGAAACATAGTGAACAACTTAAACATTCGCCATAATAATTCTGGGAAAAACAACCTTCCTGAATACGCTAAAGATTGGGGGCCTAAAAAATATGAAGAATGGTATGACAACGCTTATCATACATTGCTGATGGTAATTCTTGCAAAGAAGCAATTAGAAATCACACAAGCTTTTAACAAACTCAAAAGTGAATGAGAAACCATTTATAAACAAAAGAATAACAGTAGCAAACCAAAATTGCTGACAAGAACATCTGGCTATGTAAAATTTCGTTATATCCCTTGCCAGTTTTTCGGATATTAGGTACATTAATGCCCGACGTGTTTCTCCGTCTAAAGGAGAAATGCGTCTTTTTTTATTCTAGGATTTCGGAATATAAAAGACGCCTCTAAACATCAACCGGTCGCTAGGCGCGGCCAAATGGAGGCTAATATGAAGTCCAAGGAAATCATCTCTACGAAGTTGATTCGCGATGCCAAGCAAATTATCGAGGCTGCTCAGAAGAATGCTGTCAGGAGTGTTGATTTTTGCCGCGTACAGATGTACTGGAACCTCGGCAAGCGCATTTTTGAAGAAGAACAGCATGGTAAAAAGCGTGCTGATTACGGGGCGTACATTGTAAAATCGCTTGCGGAAAAGCTCGAAGCAGAGTATGGAAGCGGTTTTTCTAGGCGCCAACTGGAATTCTGCCGCCAATTTTTCATTACATACCCAATTGCGAACGCAGTGCGTTCGCAATTGAACTGGTGGCAATATCGTATGCTAATCCAAATCTCTGACCCCGATAAGCGTGAATATTATGAACTTGAAGCGGTGAACAACGCATGGACTGGTCGCGAACTCGAACGCCAAATCAATAGTCAATTGTATGAACGCCTTTTGCTCAGCAACGACAAGGAATCCGTCTTGGCAGTCGCACGTAAGGAGCGCATTCCAGAAACCCCGCAAGAGGTCATCAAGGACCCGATGGTCCTGGAATTTCTCGGCCTAGAAAGGAAGCCTGTTTATTACGAAAGTGACCTAGAAAGCGAAATTCTCTCGCATATTACAGAATTTCTTCTTGAATTGGGCAAAGGATTTTCCTTTGTAGCAAGGCAGAAGAGAATTATGCTCGAAGACGATGAATTCTTCATTGACCTTGTTCTGTATAATAGGATGCTTCGTTGTTTTGTGATCATAGAAATCAAGACTGACAAAATCACACATCAGGATCTTGGACAGCTCCAGATGTATGTGAATTACCATGACCGCATAGAAAAGCTTCCCGACGAGAATCCGACCATCGGTATTCTTTTGTGCGCGGGCAAGAACGACGCTGCTGTAAAAATGACGTTGCCCGAAAACAATAAAACAATCCTCGCAAGCGAATATAAGCTGTACCTGCCGACGACGGAGCAATTTGTCAACGAAATCAACGAAGCCAAGGAACTTGCGAAAAGAAAAAACTAAATCACTGATTACGAAATCGGCTCAACGCCATTTTTACGAAATCGAGTCTAGAGCCGGCTGTTTTTACAAATTTTGTAATTACATTTGCAAATTTCCAAAAATTGTAATCTTTACAGTGGAAAACGGAAGAAGAGAGAAGCGCGCCCTCTTAAGTTTTTTATACGATTTACGCGGTTTTGCAAGCGTTTTACAGATTTGGCACGTTTTTTGCACTAGGCAGACCGAAAAATCAAAAACAAAAGGAGTTTGCCATGAGCAACGAATACAGAATGAAAGCAATCAAGGCTATCGCCGCAGAAAACGCCGGCGGAACCTTGCCCGCAGCACCCGCAAGCCTTGACTTCTACGGCGAAGACGTCTTCAACGCAGAAGCCATGCGTGCCTACCTCCCCAAGGACATTTGCAAAAAGCTGTTCGCAACCATCGAAGGTGGCGCACCGCTCGATTCTTCTATCGCAAACGAAGTCGCCCACGCCATGAAGAAATGGGCTATCGACCGTGGCGCAACCCACTTTACGCACTGGTTCCAGCCGCTCACCGGCTCCACTGCAGAAAAGCACGACTCCTTCCTCGAACCCGAAAATGGCAAGGCCATCATGGCCTTCAGCGGCAAGAACTTGATCGTCGGCGAACCGGATGCTTCTTCTTTCCCGAGCGGCGGCCTCCGCTCTACGTTTGAAGCCCGCGGTTATACCGCCTGGGACCCGACCTCCCCTGCTTTCATCAAGCGCCACGGCAACGGCGCCACGCTCTGCATCCCGACCGCTTTCTGTAGCTACACCGGCGAAGCACTCGACAAGAAGACTCCGCTTCTCCGCTCCATCCAGGCTTTGCAGAAATCCTCCGACCGTTTGATGGGCCTCTTCGGTGTCGCTCCGCAGAAGGTTACCGTCACGCTCGGTGCCGAACAGGAATACTTCCTTGTTGACAAACGTTTTTATCTCCAGCGCCCGGACCTTTATCAGGCGGGTCGTACTTTGTTCGGTGCAGCCCCGGCAAAGCACCAGCAGATGGAAGACCACTACTTCGGTAGCATTCCGGCTCGCATCTTGAACTTCATGAACGATGTGGAAAAGGAACTCTGGAAGCTCGGCATTCCGGCCAAGACCCGCCACAACGAA
>Ga0129307_1001419_pt1 | contig 25563 bp, 25 predicted proteins | sample P1105metagenome_FD_94437 | JGI IMG/M metagenome (GOLD analysis project Ga0129307, IMG submission 94437) | Capybara group fecal microbial communities from Wisconsin, USA - P1105 metagenome | ecosystem: Host-associated > Mammals > Digestive system > Large intestine > Fecal | place: USA: Wisconsin...
ACATCCAAGTGATGTTTTGAGTGTTGGGGATATTGTTGATTGTTATGTTATTGATATTAATTTAGATAAGGAGAAGGTTTCTTTGTCTTTGATTCATCCAGATAAATTAAGAAAATAGTACTTTTGTACTTTTTTTTTCTTGTTTTATTTACATTTGTTTGTTTTTGTATTAATATATTTATAGTAATTATAGGGGAGGTTTAATATGTTAGCTGTAATTTGTTCATTATTTGTTTTTTTAGGTATGTATATTGGTAATAAATATGATTTGAAAAAGTATTCTATTAATTCAATTTTTGGTTTATTTGTTATAAATGGTTTAGGTCGTATTTTATTAAATAGTTATAGATTTTTATATATGAATTATCATAAAGGTACTTTTTTATTTTTGGTTTTAGGTTGTATTTTAGGGTATGCTTTAATGAAGTTGATTAGTTTTAAGTATGAGGAAACTGATAATATATCTATTTGTGGTTTTACTTTGTTTAATACTTATTTATTGGTTATTAGTAAGTTTAATTTTTTGTTTTTTTTAGTTAATATTTTATATTATGTTTTAATTGGTATTTATATAAGTAAAAGTAAGAGTTGGATTTATGTTTTATTAGGTCTTGTTTTAGGACTCATCTTTAGTGTATTTAGTAGTTGGGTTTTAGGTTATATGTTTGCTGTTATGTTTTCATTTGTTTTATATTTTATTTTATCTGTTTATAGTTTGGTATTTAAGAGTAATGGTAAAATGTATAATTATTCTTTAATTTGTGGAATTGTTGTTGGATTATTAGGATGTGTTTTATGAAGTATTATAAGTATTCTTTAAATATGAAGGTATTAAATATTTTTAGTATTTGTTTATTTATTCCTTTTTATATTATTATTTTGGGATTAGGGTATAATGAATTTATTAATTTTAATACATTAGTTTTATATTTTTTATGGATGTTTTTACATGAGTTTTTACATGGTGTTGGCTTTTCTTTAAGTCCATCTATTGATCACAAGAAAATTGTTTATGGTGCGAATTTGGAAAAGGGTATTTTTTATTGTATGTGCAAGGATTTGATTAGTAAGAAAAATATTATGATTTCTTTGATGTTTCCTTTTTTCTTTATTGGTGTTGTGACTTTGGTGATTGGATTTATATTTAATGTTCCTATTTTAATTATTCTTTCTTTATTTAATATTGCTGGATGTGCTGGTGATATTGCGATGTTTTTTTCTTTTTTAAGGTTACCTAGTTTTAGTTATATTGATCTTGATGATTGTACAGGATATGTTTTGGTGAGTGAGTATGATTTAAGTAATTATAGGTTATTTGGTATGAATTTGGTTGAAAGTGGTAAATATAATGATTCTATGAGAGCTAAAGATTTTCGTAAGTTTACTATTTCTAAGTTATCTTATGTTGTGTTTTTAATTGTAATTATTCTTTTTGTGTTTTTTAATTTTATGTAAAATCAATTGTTTTTTAATTGATTTTTTTCTTTTATTATTGCGATTATTTTTAATATGTGGTATTATTAGTGGGTATTCGAAAAGGAGTGTTATTATGTTAAAAAAGACTAAAATTATTTGTAGTATTGGTCCAGCTAGTAATCAACCTGAAGTAATGGAAAAAATGGTTGAAGCTGGAATGAATATTGCAAGACTTAATTTTTCTCATGCTACTGATGAGGAAAAGATGCAATTTCAAAATTGTGTTCGTGAAGTAAGAAAGAGAACTGGAAAGAATATTTCTATTTTATGGGATACTAAGGGTCCTGAACTTCGTGGATGTGTAATGGAAGCTGATGATGAGGGTACTGAAGGTGCACAACTTGTTGTTGGTAATACTATCCGTTTAGTTAAGGAAGAAGTTATCGGTAATGCTGAAAGAATTACTTTTAATCACCCATCTGTTATTAATACTCTTGAAGTTGGAGATGAAGTATGGCTTGAAAATGCTAAGATGAAGGTTGTTGTAGAGTCAGTTGAAGAAGATGGTGTTACTTGTCGTATTACTCAAGGTGGTTTCTTAGGAAGCCGTAAGAGTTGTATTATTCCAGGTAAGCCATTAGATATTCCTTATGTTTCTGACAAGGATAGAGAAGATATTAAGTATTCTTGTGAACATGGTGGAGAATATTTAGCTATTTCTTTTGTTTCTAATAAAGAAAATATTTTAGAGATTAAGGAAATTTTGAAACAATATGGTAGAGAAGATTTCAAGATAATTTGTAAGGTTGAAAGTATTGTTGGAGTTCAAAATATTCGTGAGATTTTTGAAAATTCTGATGGTATTATGATTGGTCGTGGTGACTTAGGTAGTGAAGTTCCACCTGAGGAAATTCCAGCAATTCAAAAGAGAATTGTTAAGACTGCTCGTGAAATGGGTAAAATTGTTATTGTTGCTACTGAAATGTTAGAGACAATGATGGAGAATAATAGACCTAAGAGAGCTGAGGTTTCTGATATAGCTAATGCTGTATTTGATGGTACTGATGCTGTTATGTTATCTGGTGAAACAACTATAGGTAAACATCCAGTTGAGACTGTTGCTGCTATGGCAAGAACTTGTGCTACTACTGAAAAATATACTGATTTTGATGGTAAGTTTAGATTACCTGTTAATGATGATAAGGATTGTGTAGCTTTAGCTAGTGGTGTAATTAATTGTGCTAATATCATGAATGCTAAGTTAATTGTTGTTCAATCTCATACTGGTAAAACTGCTCAAATTTTAAGTAATTTAAAACCAAAGGCTCCAATTTTAGCTATTTGCGATGAAGAAAAGTTAGGTAGAAGAATGGGACTTAATTATGGTGTTTATTCAGTTGTTTCTGAAAGAAGTTCTTCTATTGATAAGTTTATTGTTGAGGCTAAGAAGTGTGCTTTAGATTTCTCTGAAAAGAATGGTTTAGGTTTAAAGAGTGGAGATAAGATTTTAATTACTGCTGGTTTTGTAGAATCTGCTGAGAATTCTAGAAAATATGTTGATAGTAATTTAATGAAGATAGATACTATATAGTATCTATTTTTTGTTGTATAATATTAATGGGTGATTTTATGGATATAATTGGACATAGGGGAAATCAGGATAAGTATGTTGAAAATTCATATGATGCGATAATTGATTGTTCTAAAAATAATCAAATTGATGGTACTGAATTTGATATCAGGCCTACAAGGGATGGTAATATAGTTGTTATTCATAATTCAAAAATAGATGGTAATAGGATTATTGATTTGTCATTGGAAGAATTGAATTGTATTAAGTTTCAAACAACTAAAATAGATCAATTTGTTCAAAAAATATATAATTTGAAAAAAGATGATAAGTATTTTAGAGATAGGTATAAGAAAAGAGGCAGTGAGAGTATTCAAGTACCAACTTTGGAGAAAGTATTAAAAGATTATGATAGCAAAAAACATATGTTAATAGAGCTTAAAGGTCTTGATGGTGAATATAGTAATAAAGAACAGGATGTTTTTGAGAAAAGTTTGATTGAACTTTTAAAAAAGTATGATTATAAGAATAGAAATATTGCTTTGGAGGGATATAATTTAAAGGCTCTTTTTAGAATTAAGAATGAGTTACCTGATTTAAAAGTTGTTTCTTTGGTTAATAAAAAAGGAAATTTTGATGGTCTAGATATGGGTGTTGATGGATTAAGTGTTGAACATCTTATTATTACAAATGATTTATTAGAACGTGTTATGAGGGAAAGATTGAAGTTGTATTCATGGGATGATAAGACTCCTAATAAGCATTATTTTCATATAAATAGTATTTTAGAGAATTATAGGTGTGAAGTATATGATGGCGATTTAGACTTAACTGTTATAAATGATTTTCCTGAAGAAGCTAGAAAGAGAATTAAGTAGGACACAAATTTGTGTTCTTTTTTAATTTTTATACCTAAAATAGGAGGTATTTTATTTTTTATCTCGTATGATATTTATAGAGGGTATTGGACAAGTTTGTTTTATGCCTTTGGATGGAGGTGATACTATAAAAATTTATACTTCGAGGTTTGATAGGTGTTTTAAATGTATTTTTTTAAATCCATCTAATAAGGATTTATTACTTCTTCAAATTAAGGAGGCAACTGGTATTTCTATTAAAGATTTTAATTATTCTAATATTGAAAGAAATTCTAATAATATTTATGCTAAAAGAAAGATATTAGATACTTTAATTGATAATGATTTTTATTCTATAAATATTGAGGTTAATGGAAAAAATTTAGATTATGTTAAACCTAGAAATACTAGTTATAATTGTGATACTTATTCTAATGATACTAAAGTACGTGGCATATATAGTGAGGATAAGGATATTATTCAAATCAATTATTCTTATGGATTAAAGTATAATGAACCATTAAGAGTTTATACAATAAGTGATAAGAATAATAATCAATATGTTAAAAATTTTAAAATTTATGAAATTAATATGGACTATATCATGGATTATTGGTATAATAGAAATAAGCAAGAAGTTAATATTGATATGATTAAAAAATATAAATATTTTATTATGTTAGATCTTAAATATGAGGATTTAGAAGAATTAATTGAAATTACAAAAGATGAAAGGATAGTGAAATATATGGAAGAATTAAAAAAAGTAAATAATAATCCTAAATATAGAAGTTTTATATCTGAAGAAGAGGATGAATTGTTTATTAAGAATTCGTTGATTCAACAAGGTGAAAAACGTGGTGAGAAACGTGGTGAGAAACGTGGGTTAAATAAGGGCAAGTACCTAGAAAAACTTGAAATAGCTAAGAATCTATTAAGAGATAAAATGAGCATTGATTCTATTTCAAAATATACAGGTTTATCTATTAGTCAAATAAATAGTATTACATTATAACACAGTTTTATCTGTGTTTTTGTTTACATATGATTATTTTTGTAAAATTTTTTAATTTTTTTGCGATTTGTGTGTTTTTCAAAATTTGCAGATTTTTTTTAACAGTTTTTTAATTTCTGCCTAGGCAGATTTTTAAATTCTGTTAGTTTTTTTTTGCAGTTTTTGAAAATCGCTCATTTGCACTATTTTTTTTATTGTGTTATCTTGAATTTAAGGAAATTTTTAGGCCTATTTTTCCTTAATGAAGGGAGTTTTTATGAAAAAAATATTTTTGTTTTTTATGATGTTTTTGTGTCTTTCTGTTGTTAAGGCAGAACATCTTGATTTAGTTCCAATTGATGGAGTTTATAGTAGTCAATATAATGTTGATACTGGTTCATATTTTTCTTCTAATCAGAAGAAGTATTATATGGATGGAAAGATTGTTTATTGTGTTGAACCTGGTGTTGGTATTTTTACTAATGATTTTTATGGTGTTCAAGATTTATATTCTTCTTCTATAAGTGCGGATATAATTGATAAGATTAGTTTAATTGGTCATTTTGGATATGATTATCCAGGGCATATGACTGATAATTATTTTCTTGCTAGTCAGGAGCTTATTTGGGAGTTATTGGGTAATAATGAGATTCATTTTACTACTGGTATTAATAATACTGGTGATATTGTTAATGTTGATTATGAGAAGAATGAGATTATGAGTCTTGTTAATAGATATTATATTAAGCCTTCTTTTGATGGTAGTAGTGTTAGTGGTATTTATGGAGATTCTGTTGTTCTTATTGATCAAAATAATGTTTTATCTAATTATTCTGTTTTAGGTAATGGTTATATTGATGGTAATAAGTTAATTGTTAATTTGGATAGTTTAGGTAACAATGATATTACTTTAGTTAGAAATAAGTATGATAGTTTATCTAGTATTTTTTATAAGGATGATATTTCTCAGGATTTTATGTTTTTAAGGGCGCCTGATGTTATTAGTAATGTTTCTATTTCTAGTTATATTCCTTTGAATCAGATTAGTATTGATAAGAAGGGTTTAATGCTTGATGGATTTGATAATGATTTTATTTATAAGGAAAGAGGTCTTGATGGTGTTTTATTTGGTCTTTATGCTTCTCGTGATATTCATGTAGGTGATTATAATTTTTCTCAGGATGAACTTGTATCTACAATGGAAACTGTTGATGGTTTTGCTTCTAGTCCTTTATTACCTAATGGTGATTATTATTTGAAGGAAATTAGTACTAGTGATGAATTTGTTCTTGATGATAATGTTTATGATATTCATCTTGATAATAGTGGGGAGGAGACTTTTACTTATATGATTGATTTAAAGAATGAGAGAAAGAAAATTTTTATTAATTTACAGAAACATGGTGAGGTGTTTGATGGTATTTCTTCTAATGAGGGGAATTATTTAGATGTTCCTTTAGGAGGTATTAAGTTTGGCCTTTTTAGTGGTAGTGATATTTATAGTGTAGATGGAGAGTTGTTGGTTCCTAAGGATAGTAAAATTTTTGATTTTGTTACTGATAGTGATGGTGTTATTAATGAACAGGTTGATATTCCTTTTGGTACTTATTATTTTAAGGAGTTAGAGACTTTACCTGGTTATAAGTTAGATTCTAATATTTATGAGTTTAGTGTTTCTAATGGTGAAGATGATAATATTAAGATTATGGTTACTAAGGAACCAATTGTTAATGAAATGATTAAGAGTTGTTTGGTTATTCGTAAGATTGATTCTTCTGGTAATGCTTTAGAGGGTGCTTCTTTTAGGATTTTTGATAGTTATAATAATTTAATTTATGAGGGAACTACTGATAGTGAAGGTATTATTAGTATTGATAATTTGGCATATGGTAAGTATCATTTTTATGAGGTAAGTGCGCCTAATGGTTATTATTTAAGTAGTAAGATTTATGAGATTAATGTAAGTAGTGATGATGATTTGATTGAAGTAAGTGTTTTGAATGAAAAGATGCCTGTTACTAGTGATATTTATGCAGTGCCTAATAAGCTTTCTACTATTGGTTTAGGTTTTGGGTTACTTACTTTATCTTTGGGTGTTGTTGTTGAAAATCGTAAAGAGAATTAGTTTGGTTATTATATTAATTAGTTTAGGTTATTTAATTTTTATTAATGTTTATCAAGAGTATGATGTTATTTCTCAAAATAGAATTATTGATAGTATTTTTAATTATGATTCTAGTGATTATGATGGATATATTTATATTCCTAGGTTTAATATTAAGAGATTAATTATGCGTGGAACTGACGGTTATACTTTAGATCAAGGATATGTTGGTATGTATGATTCTTCTTGTGATATTTCTAGTGATTGTTTAGTTATTCTTGCAGGACATAATATTTCTAATGTTTTTTCTAGGCTTCATGATATTTCTATTGGTGATAGCGTTATTTTTGGTGGTAGTGTTTATAGGAGGTTTGTCGTTTATGATAAGAAAATTGTAAGTGAAGATGATTTTAGTTATTTTTATAATAGGAGTAATGAATTAATGCTTATTACTTGTACTGATTATGATGGTTATAGATTGTTTGTGTTTTTGAAGGAGGATTTATGAGTTTTTTAGAGTATATAGTTATGTTTGATAAGATTAAAAGGGATAATGATATTTTATTTATGGTTAGTGAGAATAATTTTTGTGAGTATAAGGTAGGTGATATTGTTATTATTAGTGGTTTTAATTCTTATGATATTAGTTCTAATGTTTTTGTTATTATTGAGGATAATAATTTAGCTATTCCTATTGATTATTTATATTATATTTCTAGTGATTATCAGAATATTGATTTTGTTTATCAGTTAGATGATAAGAAGGTTATTAAGAAGATAGGTAAGGTTAATAATTCTGTTATAAGTGATTATAAAAGAAAGTATATTTTACTTAATAGTAATATTCAGTCTGAAGTAGATTAAGATAAGTCTTTAGTTGTTTCTTGACAGTTATGAAATATAGTGATAAACTTTATGTTAAAAGGTGGGATATTATGGTTCGAATGATAAATAGTTTTTTTAGGTGCTTTTTTAGAAAAAAGCATGTATTTAATTTGAAGCCTACTAGAAGTACAAGAAAGTCTTTGAGACAGGCAGAGTATATTATTAGACATCCTGAAAAATATAAAGGATATCATAATTTAGATGAAATGTTTAATGATATCCTAAGTGAAAATTGATTTTTTAGATACAAAGCTGATAGTTAAGACAACTAAAGAATTTAATAAAAATTATAAGAAAATATTGCGTCAAGGTAAAGATGTAAGTAAACTTCATTATGTTGTAAATAAAATAGCTAATGGCGAAAGATTGGATTTGTGTTATAGAAATCATAAATTGGTTGATGACGGTATATATAAGAATTGCTATGAGTGTCATATAAGTCCTGATTGGTTATTGATTTGTAGATATGATGGAGATAATTTAGTTTTAGTGCTTATTAATACAGGAAGTCATAGTGATTTATTTAAGTAGATTAATTTCTACTTTTTTCTTTTTATTTTTCTAGTTTTCTTGCTTTATTTTTTTAAAAATGTTAATATTTATTAAGGTGATTGTATGACAAAGTATAATGAGGAATCAATTAAGATATTAGAGGGGTTAGAGGCTGTTAGAAAAAGGCCTGGTATGTATATTGGTTCTACTGATAAAAGAGGACTTCATCATTTAGTATGGGAAATTGTTGATAATGGTATTGACGAGGTAATAAATGGATATGGTAAGAAAATAAAGATTTCTATTAATAAGGATGGTAGTATTACTGTTGAGGATGAGGGACGTGGTGTTCCTGTTGGAATGCACTCTAGTGGTATGTCTACTCCTGAGGTAATTTATACTGTGTTGCATGCTGGTGGTAAGTTTGAAAGTGGCGGATATAAGGTATCTGGAGGTTTGCACGGTGTTGGTGCATCGGTAGTTAATGCTTTAAGTAAGTGGATGGAAGTTTATATTAAGAGGGATGGTTATGAACATTTTATTAGTTTTAAGGATGGTGGAAAGGTTAATACTCCTTTAACTCGTTTGGAGAAAACTAGTAAGACTGGTACTAAGGTTAGGTTCATGCCTGATCCAGAGATTTTTTCTGTTACTAATTTTTCTTATACTACTATTGTTGAGAGAATGCAGGAGTGTGCTTTTTTGCTTAATGGTTTAACTGTTATTGTTGAGGATTTAAGGGATGGAAGAAGTGATACTTTTCATTATGAAAAAGGTTTAGATAGTTTTGTTGAGTATTTGAATAATGATAAGAAGCCACTTCATGATATTGTTAATTTTAAAGGTAATCGTGATGGAATTAATATTGAGGTATCAATGCAGTATACTGATACTTATTCTGAAAATATTGTTTCGTTCGTTAATAATGTTAAGACTAATGATGGTGGTTCTCATGAGGTTGGTTTTAAATCGGCTTTGACTAAGGTTTTTAATGATTATGCGAAGAGTAATGGTTATATTAAGGCAAAGGATAAGAATTTAGAGGGTAGTGATACTCGTGAGGGTTTGACTGCTATTATTAATTTGCAAATTCCTGAAAATTTATTGCAGTTTGAAGGTCAGACTAAGGGTAAGTTAGGTACTCCTCAAGCTAGAACTGCTGTTGATAGTGTTATTTCTGAACAGTTACAGTATTTCTTGGAAGAGAATAAGGCTATTGCGACTATTATTATGGATAAGATGATTAAGAGTAAGGCTGTTCGTGAGGCTGCTAGAAAGGCTCGTGATGAGGCTCGTAATGGTAAGAATAAGAATAAGATAGAGAAGAATTTATCTGGAAAGCTTGCTCCTGCTCAGGCTAAAAATCCTAAGTTGAATGAGTTATTTTTAGTCGAGGGAGATTCAGCTGGTGGTAGTGCGAAGGGTGGAAGAGATAGAAAATTCCAAGCTATTTTACCTCTTCGTGGTAAGGTTATTAATACTGCTAAGGCTTCTATGGAAGAGATTCTTAAGAATGAAGAGATTAATACTATGATTCATACTATAGGTGCTGGTGTTGGTAGTGATTTTAATGTTCTAGAATCTAATTATGATAAGGTAATTATTATGACCGATGCCGATGTTGATGGTGCTCATATTCAAATTTTGTTATTAACTTTCTTTTATTATTATATGAGAGGGTTAATTGAGAAGGGTAAGTTATTTATTGCTTTACCTCCTTTATATAAGATTGATTATGGTAAGAAGCATGTTTATGCTTATAGTGATGATGAGTTAAATAAGTTGAAGTCTGAAGCAACTGGTAAGTATACTATTCAACGTTATAAAGGTCTTGGTGAAATGGATGCTACTCAATTATGGGAGACTACAATGGACCCTGCTACTCGTAGTTTAATTCGTGTTAATATTACTGATGCTGTTTTGGCAGAGAAACGTGTTCGCGTTTTAATGGGTGATAAGGTTGAGCCTCGTAAAGAGTGGATTAATGAGAATGTTATATTTACAATGGAAGATGATTATAGGGGGTAATTATGGAAGATGTATTAAAGAGAATTCATGATTATGCGTTAGAAGATATAATGGGGGATAGGTTTGGAAATTATGCGAAGGAGATTATTCAAGATCGTGCTATTCCTGATGTTAGGGATGGTTTGAAGCCTGTTCAAAGAAGAATACTTTATGCGATGTATAAGGCAGGTAATACTTGGGATAAGCCTTTTATTAAGTGTGCAGCAACTGTTGGGGATGTGTTAGGTAAGTTCCATCCACATGGTGACTCTTCTGTATATGATGCGATGGTTCGTATGAGTCAGTGGTGGAAACAGAATACTATTTTGGTTTCTATTCATGGTAATAATGGTTCTATGGACGGGGACGGTGCTGCGGCTTATCGTTATACTGAAGCAAGGCTTGCTCCTGTTTCAAAAGAGTTGTTACGTGATCTTGATAAGGAAACTATTCCATGGGCTCCTAATTTTGATGATAGATTTTTAGAGCCTACTGTACTTCCTGCTCAGTTTCCTAATTTACTTGTAAATGGTGCGAATGGTATTTCTGCTGGTTATGCGACTAGTATTCCTCCTCATAATTTAGGTGAAATTGTTGACGCTACTATTAAGCGAATTGATAGTCCTAATTGTAGATTAGATACTATTTTAGAGATTGTTAAGGGTCCTGATTTTCCTACTGGTGGTATAGTTGAAGGTAAGAAAGGTATTATTGATGCTTTTACTACTGGTCGTGGTAAGGTAATTGTTAAGTGCAAGTATGAGGTTGTTAAAGAAAAGGGTCGTGAACAGATTATTATTCATGATATTCCTTTTGAGGTTAATAAGGCTATGCTTGTTAATAAGATTGATTCTATTAGGATTGATAAGAAAATCGATGGTATTTCTGAGGTTAGGGATGAGTCTGATAGGGAAGAAAGTGTCAGAATTGTTATTGATTTAAAGAAGGACGCTAATCGTGATTTAATTATTAATTATTTACTTAAGAATACTGAGTTACAGGTTAATTATAATTATAATATGGTTTCTATTGTTGATAGAAGACCAATGACTCTTGGTATTATTCCTATTCTTGATGCTTATATAGCTCACAAGAGGGAGGTTGTTGTTAAACGTACTGAGTTTGATTTGGCTACTGCTCGTAAGGAAATGCATATTGTTGAAGGTTTAATAAAGGCTTTATCTATTCTTGATGAGGTAATACATTGTATTCGTGCTAGTAAGAATAAGAGTGATGCTAAGGATAATTTGGTTCAACAGTTTGATTTTACTCGTGAACAGGCTGAGGCAATTGTAACTTTACAACTTTATAGATTGACTAATACTGATGTTACTGAGTTAGAGGAAAAACATGCTAATTTGTTGTTATTAATTTCTGAGTTAGAGGAAATTTTAGGTAATGAGGATAAGTTGAAGTCTGTTATGAAGGATGAGTTACGTAGTATTAAAAAGAATTATGCTACTCCAAGGCTTACTACTATTGTTGATGAGGTAACTGAGATAAAGATTGATACTGAGGCGATGCTTCCAAAAGAGGATTGCGTTGTTGTTGTTACTCATGATGGTTATGTTAAACGTGTTTCGTTGCGTAGTTATGATGAGAAGGAGAATACTTTAGTTAAGGATGGAGATTATGTAATTGGTCTTTATAGGATTAATACTTTGAATACTGTTTTATTGTTTACTGATTTGGGTAATTATTTGTATTTACCTGTTTATGAAATTCCTGATATGAAGTGGAAGGAATTAGGTAAGCATATTAGTAATATTATTAAGTTAGAGCCTAATGAGAATATTATTAAGAGTATTCCAGTTTATGATTTTAATAATGGTAAGGTTATTACTATGGTTTCAAAGAATGGTATGATTAAGCGTACTAATATAAGTGATTTTAAGGTTAGTCGTTATTCTAAGTCAATGACTGCATTTAAGCTTAAAGATGATGATTTAGTTGTAAGTGTTAGTGATTCTTCTGGTAGTGAAATATTTATTTCTACTTATAATGGTATTGGTCTTAGATATTTGCTTTCTGAGGTTGGTATTACTGGTGTTAAGAGTGCTGGTGTTAAGGGTATTAGTTTAAAGGATGATCATGTTGTTAGTGCTTCAGTATTTAGTGGTGATAATGAATTTGTTTGTGTTATCACTCATAAGAGTACTGGTAAGCGAGTTAGAATGTCTGAATTTGAAAGAACTAGTAGAGGTAGAAAAGGTATTCAATTAATTCGTGATGTTAAGACTAATCCTTATAGAATTCTTAAGACTTTTGTTTGTGATAAGTGTGATTTTACTATTAAGATAGGTAATGATTTTGATTTTGTGAAGTCTACTAGTTTACCTATTATGGATAGATATTCTACTGGAAGTAGTATTTCTAAGGGTGAAATTAGTGATGTATTTTATTCTGTTAGTTTAATTGATTCTGATAAGGTATTAGATGATGTTGAGGTTATAGAAGAAATCGAAACTTTGGATATTAAGTTAGATGAGATTGATGAACAGATACTTACTATTGATGATTTCTTAGATGATTTTAAGATAGGATAATAATTTGTGTAATATAATTTATGTTTATATTACACTTTTTTATTTTTTTTAAAAAATTGTTGACAAATGTTTGCTTTTGTAATAGAATATGGAACCAATGTCATTAAATTGCCCAAATTTATTGGCAAAAGGGGAGGTTTTGTATTATGAAGAAGACATTTAAGTTATTTTTAAGTTTACTTATAATGACTGTTATGTTTTTAGGCATTAATAGTGTTAATGCAGAAGAAATTCCTGATCAAGTAACTGTTACAGGTTTTAGTTGGTTAGGTAACTTATCTACTGGTAGATATGGTATGTTTACTGTTCAACCAAATGGTGGAGGACATGCTTATTGTTTGGATGCAGAAAAACAAGCACCAATGAGTGGTAGTTTAGTATGGTTTAATACAAATGATGTATATAGCTATGCTCAAATTAACAGAATGGTAGCTGTTTTACGTACTGCAGGTGATTCTAATTTTAATTTAGGATTAAATGAAGCTGATTCTTATTATGTTACTCAAGCTGCTTTATGGTATGCTGAGTATGGAAGAACTGGTGCTGATTTAGCTCCATTAACTCCAGCTTTTCATGAATTTTTGAAAAATAGTTCTGTTTATGGACCTGCTTATAATAAGTTATTAGCTGTTATTGAAGAGGCAAACAATGGTGTTGATTTTACTCATGTAGATAATACTATTTCTATTAATGATGTTAATGGAAATTTAACTCAAGACATGAGTGAAGTTACAATTGATGGTAAATTATATTTATTATCTAATTCAGTATTTACTGTTTCTGCTCCAGGTGAGTATACTGTTAATGTTGCTGGTGGATATTTAGCTGATAGTAACGGTAATAACACTGGTAATACTAGTGCTACTTATGGAGTAAATGATTCATTTAGAATTATTATTCCAGTTGAAAATGGTACTAATGGTAATGTTTCTGCAACATTTACTGTTAAGACTGTTGATAGTTATGTTTCTGAATATAGTTTACATGGATACCAAAGTTTAAATTCTACTGGTTTCCAAAGATTAGCTTTATTATTTACTGAAAATGATAATCTATCTACTAATTATACAGTTAATGGTGATTATGATGATAGAAAAACTGATGTAAAGATTGCGAAAGTTAATAAAGAAGGTAAATTAATAGCTGGTGCTAAATTAGAACTTAATAGATTATACCCAACTATTGTTTCATTAGTTGATACTTATGATTCAACTACTGATTATATTAATGTTACTTTACGTCCAGGTTTATATTCTTTAAGAGAGATTAGTGCTCCAAAAGGATATTTATTAAATGAAGAAGAAGTTCAATTTGTAGTTGATGAAAATGGTAATGTTAAAGATTCTAATGGAAATGTTATTGCTAATAAGACTTTAACTATTACTGATGAACTTCCAACAATCAAGATTAAAAAGGTTAATGAAAAAGGTGTTGCTGTTCGTAATGCTAAATTAGTTATTTGTTCTTATGATATGGACACTAAAAAGGAATCTAATTGTGATTTTGAATGGATTACTGATGGTTCTGTTAAGGAATTAACTGTTGGTGTTGATTTTGGTAAGGTTGAGGATGCAAGCTATATTATTAAAGAGGTTGAAGCTCCTCATGGATTTGAAATGTCTGAACCAAAATATATTACTGTTAAAGATGGTAAGATTTATGGAGATTTAGACAGAGATGTTGTAACTTTAGTTGATGAGTCTTATCTAGATGTAAGTAAGACTGACGCTACTGGTCAAAAAGAAGTTCCAGGTGCTAACATGGAATTATATGATAAAGATGGTAAGTTAGTTGAAACTTGGGTTTCTGATGATAGTGAACATAGAATTAAGGGGTTAAATACTGGTGAAATCTATGAGATAGTTGAAACAGTTGCTCCAGAAGGATATGTACCACTAGAAACTTCAATACATTTTATATTAAATGAAGATGGTAGTGTTACTACATGTAATATTGAAACTGATTCAAATAATAATAAGACTTGTAAGGCTATGTCTCAAGATGAAATTTTAAAGATTAAAAATGATGTAACTAAGATTAAAATATCTAAACAAGATATTACTAACCAAAAAGAGTTACCAGGTGCTACATTACGTATTGTAAATACTGATGGATCTCCTGTATATCAAGATGGTAAAATCTTAGAGTGGGTATCAGGTAATGAACCACATTATATTGAGATGTTACCTATTGGTAAGTATAAGTTAGTTGAGACAGTTGTTCCAGAAGGATATACTGCTGTAACTAATGAAGTTGAGTTTGAAGTTAAAGCTGATACTGGAATTCAAATGGTTGTTTTTGAAAATGATGTAACTAAGGTATTAATCTCTAAGAAAGATTTTACTACTGAAGAAGAAGTTCCAGGAGCAACTTTACAAATATTAGATACTGATGGAAATCCAGTATATCAAAATGGTGAAAAATTAGAGTGGGTATCAGGTAATGAACCACATTATATTGAAAAACTTCCTGTTGGAGAATATGTATTAGTTGAAACTGTTCCAGCTGAAGGATACCAAGAAGGTATGATTGTTGATGGAATGGTAACTTCTAAATATCAATTTGAGGTTAAGGATGGTTCTTTAATGAAGATTGATGTATATAACAGAGTTTTAACTGATGTACCAGTTACTGGTATGAGTGTTAATAGTACTTATGTACTTGGTAGTATGGTTGTATTACTAGGATTTGGTACAATTACATTTGCTCGTAAGAAAAATGAAATATAAGATTAGAGTGTAAACTCTTTTCTTTTTTTTTACATTTTAAAAAAATATCTAGACTTAGTTGAAAAAATGTGCTATGATTTATACAGTATAATAATAAGGAGGGAATATATGAAGGGTTTAACTAAGTTTAAAAAATTATTATGCTTTTTAATCGTTTCGATTTTTGTATTTGGATTTGGGGGTGAAATAGCTAAGGCAGAAACTAATTCTTTTACTACAAAGGGATCTCTTAATTTCTTGGGACAAAGTTCAGCTGATGAATTTCAATGGAAATATAATTCTACTCAAAATGTAGAGGCCTTTTGTATAGACAGTTCTTCTGCTTCTCCTACAAAACAGGTTGGTACATATAAAGATTTGGAAATTGCTCCTAATATTACTGATATTGTTCCTGCTGATAAGGTTGATAGCGTTATTGCTATAATAAAGGCAAGTGAAAACCTTAATTTAGATGCAGATAAGAAGTATTATGTTACTCAAGCTTTTATATGGTATACAGTATATGGAACATATAATACAGGACATGCTAATGGTATTTCTACTGCGTTATACAATAGAATAACAACTACAAGTCCATATAAGGAAGCATGGAACCAATTACAAGATTCTGTAAGTCGAATGCTTGAGGGTGAAGGAAATAGTAATCAATTTAATCAGTATCCTAAAATGCAATTTGATGTTTCACATAATAAGATGTCTGTTTCAGGAGATTATTTATATTCTGAAAATATATTTATTAATATAGCTGGTACTGTATCTGTTGATAATTCTGCTGTTCCTTCAGAAGGTGCTTGTATCTATTATAATAATGAATGTACAAATTCTGCTACAATCCCTGCAAATACGGCTTTCAAAGTAAGGGTTAATAAACCTGCTGAAGGTTCAGGACAAGTTCAAATAGCAATAAGAGCTACTTCTTCTGAAACGTTCTACAAATATTATTTACAAGGATTTTATCACGGATGGGATTTAGTTCGTAATAGAAAAATTCAAGATATGGTTATTTTAAAAAATGAATCAAAAAATGTTTTTGAAACTAAAAAATTCGTAGGTAATTATGAAAATGAAGATGCTACTGACGTTGAAATTCAAAAGACTGATATTGATACTGGTTTAAAGGTATCAGGCGCAAAATTAAAAATAACTGATGAAAATGGAGTTACTATTGGTGTATTTACTTCAACTGCAGAAGGTGAAGCAAATCCTAGAGTGCATTTGCCAATTGGTTCATATTATTTATCTGAAGATAGTCAACCTGATGGATACTATTATAATGCTGAAAGAATAGCATTCAGCGTTGTGCGTGAAGGAAGTAGTGCTATTGTTAAAGATGCAAATGGTAATACACTAACTATTCCAACTATATCTTTTTCTAATAAAGCTATTAAGATTAAATTTAGAAAACTTGTTGATAAGGTAACTTATGATTCTGAAGGAAATATGACTGTTGAGAAAGTTCCAATGGCTGGTGTTAAATTTAAAATTGTTTCATATGCATATGCTAGTGTTGATGGTGAAAATGCAGAATTATGTGCTATAAGTGACGCTAATGGTTATTTAACTCAACCATGTTCTGGTGATGAAGATACTCATAATGTTAATAGTAATGGTGAATATAGGTTAGGTATTGATTTTGGTAAAGCATCTGATATTTATCAAATACGTGAATATTGTTTAACTGATGGCTGCAAACCATTTGTAAAAGATAGTACTACTGGTGAAACATATGGTATATCTAGTAATGCTGGTGCAAGATTCCAAGTATTTAATGGTGGTAGAAATATTGTTTTAGCAAATAATGTTTTATCTACAAGTTATTCGGAAGGAAGTACTCCTGTAATTACTATTAATATAACAAATCAATATCATATTGATATTAGTAAAACAGCTATTACTGGTGGTGCTGAAATACCTGGCGCTGTAATTACTGTAACTGATCCAAGTTTACAATCTGGTGAAGGTGATTTTGAACCTGATGGTATTGTAGATAAATGGACTTCTACTACAGAACCACATACTATTATTGGTGTTGTTCCAGGTGTAAAATATAGATTAACTGAAGAGGTTGCTCCTAAAGGATTTGTAAAAATGGTTAATTCTATTGATTTTATAATGGATGAAGATGGTAAAATTACTACATATGATATTCAAACAGGTGAACAAATAACTGATTTAAATGGAACTGATTATCATTTATTAATTACAAATGCACCAACTAAGACAATTTTTTCAAAGACTAGCGCTGTTAGTGGTGAAGAGATTGAAGGTGCAAAATTAAAGGTTTGTACTAAGGAAAGTTATGATGCTGCAAAGGCTGCAACTGGTGATGGAAATAATTGTGAAAGTTTTGTAATTCCTTATAGTGGTGAGAAAGTTGAGTGGGTTTCTGAAGCTGGTAAGTCTCATATAGTTAGTGCTCTTCCTGCGGGTGATTATTATTTAGTTGAAACTATTGCTCCAGAAGGGTATGCTAAACAAACTAATTCTGCTTCATTTGTTGTTAAAACTGATGGTTCCATTTCTAAAGTGGAATTAAAGAACGAACCTACAAAAGTTGTTATATCTAAAAAAGATATTGCTACTGAAGGTGAAATAGAAGGTGCTCAATTAAAGATTTGTACTCTTGATGATTATAATAATGATGGTGCAAATTGTAAACCAGCTCGTGATGATTTATCATGGATTTCTGGAACAGAACCAAAAGAATTTGATTTATTGCCTATTGGTGATTATGTTTTAATCGAAACTATTCCTGCTCCTGATTATCAAGAAGGTATGATTATCGATGGTGATTTGATGACTGCTTATGAGTTTTCAATAACTGAGGATAATTATGATATTAAAATTGATGTTTATAATCAGATTTTAACTCATGTTCCTAGCACTGGATTAAGTACATTAAATCTATTCGCAATTGGTGGATTAATGATATTTGCTGGTTATGAAACTATTAAGATATATAGAAGAAAAGCGCTAAATTAGTGCTTTTTTCTTTTGTAAAAAAATTTGACTATTTCTAATAAATTTATTATAATAGTGTATAGTAATATATAAGTATTAGTTTATAGAGGTGTGAGGGATATTATGAATCAATTGACTTTTTTTGATAAAATTCAAGTTTTATTTCAATTATTGTTTTCTTCTCCTATTATTATAGGTATTTTTGCTTTTTCAATGATTTTAATGATTATGTTGTTTTTTTATTCTCGTTTGAATAAGAAAATAATTAAATATGTTTTTATTGGTTTATATATTATTATCATTGGATTTGCGATTATTAAGTATGGAAGTTATTTTTTGACTAGTCTTGATTCTTTTGTTACTTTATTTATGGCTAATATTTATTTTCCTATAATTCCTGTTTATATTGTTATTATGCTTATATCGTTTATTATTATGATTATTACTTTGAGTAGTAAGAAAAAAAGTCGTGTTGTTAAGATAATTAATACTGTATTTTTTACTTTAATACAGATGTTATTTGCTGTTTTTATTTATATTGTTGAGTCTAATGATATTGATTTGTCAAGTAATACTGGTTTATATACTAATGATCAAACTATGACTTTATTAGAGTTAGGCATGGGTCTATTCTTTATATGGATGATTATTTTATTGGTTATTTTGTATTTAAAGAAGGCTGATAAAATATTTAAGGTTAAGAAGAATGTTGAGCAAGAGGATTTTGATCTTTATATTAATGATTATAATGAACCTAAGAAATCTGATAATTTAAGTTCTAATAAAGGTGTTAATTCAATTCCTGAAGTTAGTAATGTAAATTTATCTTCTCAAGCTAATAATGCTGGTAAGGTAAATTTGGTTTCTGAAGTTAGTGTTGTTAATTCTACTCCTCAAGTTAATAATATTGGTATTAATCAAGGAGTTCAGTTAAATAATTTTTCTTCTGATATGGTAGATGAACCAGTTATTGATTTTAATGATTCTTTTAATGTTTCAAATAGTTTTAGTTCTAATGTTAATAATAGTATGAATCAATATAACAATAGTATTGTTAATAATATGTCTACTGAATTTAAGAATGGTTTTTCTGATCAATTTAATTCTAGTTTTCAGACTAATTCATTTGATAATGTTAACCAAGGAGTAGGTAGTAGAGTTGAGAGTTCTAATGTTAATTCTAATAGTTCTAGTGTTAGAACACCAAATTCTTCTATGAGTGTTTTTGATAATTTTAATTTTCTTGATGTTTCAAATAAACCTGTTGAAAGAAAAAATGATGATGTTGAAGTTATTGATTTTGATTAGTATGAGGTGATATTGTGAAAAAAATTAGTCGTGGCCAATTTATTGCGATTGGTACGTTATTTATTTTGATTGGTATTTTAATTTTATCTTCTCAATATTTATTAAATAAAAGAAATTCTTTATTTGAAATGATTAATATGCAGTTGTATTTTAATCAGATGACTGATGTTCCTGATGAGCCTCAAGTTGTTGATCCTGAACCTGTTCCTGTTGAGCCAGAGCCAGAACCTGAGCCAGAACCCGAGGTAATTACTGAAAGTTATGTTGCTGTTTTAGAGATTCCTGAGATTGATTTACAGAAGGGTATATATGCTTTAGGTTCTAGATATAATACTGTTAGTCGTAATGTTTCAATTTTATCTCCTTCTGATTATCCAGATGTTGCTGGTGGTAATTTTGTTTTAGCGGCGCATTCAGGTAATGGATATTTAAGTTTCTTTAGAAATTTATATAAGTTATCTACTGGTTCTTATGCTTATATTCATTATAATAATGTTAAGTATACATATCAAATTACTTATATTTATACTCAACCTAAGACTGGTACTATAAATGTATATAGACCATATGGTAAGACAACATTGATGCTTATTACTTGTACTAAGGATGATGAGTCTACTCAAACTGTTTATGTAGCTGAGTTAGTTGCTCAGGAGGAAGAAAGCTAATTTTTAGCTTTTTTTGTTTATTTTTTTTTATTTAATTCATAATAATAATGGTGTTATTATGAAGAAATTTTTATTTATTTTTATTTTTTTATTTGTTTTTGATGTTCATGCTTCTGAAATTTATATTTCTAAGCGTGATAAGGATTCTTATGATTTTGTTCGTGATTGTGATTTTGTTTTATATGATTCTTTTGGAAATGTTGTTGATAGTTGGGTTCAAGGAAATGATGTTCATGTTTTAAGTGTAGATGAAGGTGTTTATAGTTTAGTTGAGAGGCCTTTAAGTGTTGGTTCTTTTGATAGTTCTTTAAATAAAACTTATAAGTTAGATGTTTCTAGTGAAAGTTTTCAGGTTACTTTGTTTAATAACGAGATAGATACTCCTGATAATTTGGGTATTAATAATAATTATTGGTATTGTTATTTTTTTATTTTTTTGGGTGTTTTATTTATTTGTTTTGGTAAATATATTTGTGTTTAATCATATAATGTATTGGTGATTTTATGGGTAAGTCAGAGTTTAAACAGTTCGTTAGAAATAATCCTAGTTTAGTTAAATATGTTAGAGATGGGTCAAAGACATGGCAGGATTTTTTTGAGTTATATAGTTTATATGGTGAAGATAAATCTGTCTGGAAGGAATATTTGACTGTTGATGAGAGTGCTGGTAGTTTAGATTTTTTGTCTTGGATTAAGTCCATTGATGTAGATAGTGTTCAAGATGGAATTGCGTCTATTCAGAGGGTTTTAGGTGTTGTTCAGGATTTAACTAATAAGGAAAGTGTTGATGATTCTTATAAACCAAGACCATTATATAAGCATTTTGAAGATTGATTTTAGATTTACAGTTTAGAATTAAGAGTAATCCTAGGTATATTGAGTATTTGCGTGAGCATTCATATTGGTATAAGTTTCTTAATAGAAATCCTAATTCTTTTGGTGCTTTTGAGGATGAGGTTAAATCTTTTTATAAGTTAAGAACCAGTGATAAGATTGGTAAGATGCTTAGTAATATTGAGTTAATTCAAAATATTGTTTCTTCTTTGAAATAGTGTTAAAATATATTTAGGTGAATTTATGAGAGTAATTAGTGGTAAATATAAGGGAAAGAATATTAATGGTTTTGATATTTTAGGTACACGTCCTACTATGGATAGGGTTAAGGAATCTATGTTTGGTATGATTCAAGGACGTATTAAAGATAGTGTATGTCTTGATTTATTTGCTGGTAGTGGTTCTTTAGGTATTGAAGCATTGAGTAATGGTGCCAGTAAGTGTTATTTTGTTGAAAAGCATAATGAAATTTTTAATATTTTAAAAGGTAATTTGTCTGGTATTGAAAATAGTATTTTACTTAAGATGGATTATATGGATGCTTTAAGGAGTTTTGATTTTAAGTTTGATTTGATTTTTTTGGATCCTCCTTATAAGTTAAATTTGATTAATGATATTTTGTTGTTTATTTGTGATAATAATCTTTTATCTGATAATGGTTATGTTGTTTGTGAATTTGAAGATGAGGATGTATGTTGTTCTAGGTTAAATTTAATTAAAAATAGGCAATATGGTACTAAAAATGTATATATTTATGAAAAAATTTAGTTTTTTTTCATTTTTTTTTGTTTTTTGGGAGGTATTTTTTTTTTTATCTCGTATGATATTTATAGGAGGTGATAAAAAACATGTTAAAAAAATATCCGTTTGTAAAGCAAGAGGGTATTAAGGATTGTGGTCCGGCTTGTTTACTCATGATTATTAAATATTATAAAGGCAATGTTTCAATTGAGCGTTTACGGGACTTAACTCGGACAAGTAAGAGTGGTACAAGTGCCTATAATTTAGTTCTTGCTTCAAAGGAATTAGGATTTTATTCTAAGGGTATGCGGGGTAGTATTGATGATTTAAAGAGTGTTGTTTTACCTTGCATTGCTCATGTTGTTATTGATAAGGTGTACAAGCACTATGTTGTTATTTATGAAATTAATTTTGATAAGGAGTATGTTTTAATTGCTGATCCGGATAAGTGTATTAAAAAGATTTCTTTTTCTCATTTTATTTCTATTTGGACTGGTGTTGTTATTGTACTTTATCCTGTTAGGGCTATTCCTTTTAATAAGAATGTTGATGTTTTTGATTTTGTTTTAAAAAATATTTTAAAGTTAAAAAGAGTTTTATTGTCTTTGTTTCTATTATCTATATTTGTTATTCTTATTAAATTGTTATCTTCTTTTTACTTTAAGTTTATTATTGAAGGAATAGATATTTCTAAGGATTATTTGAAAAGTATTTTTATTATTTTTTCTTTGTTATCGATAACTCGTTTAATTATTAATTATTTAAGGAATAGGTTTTTAATTATTTTGAATTGTAGGATGGATTTTTCTCTTGTTTTGGATGCTTTTAGGCGTGTTATATTGCTTCCTTATAGTTATTATCATAATAGGACAAGTGGTGAGATTGTTTCTAAAATTAATGATTTAAGTATTTCTCGTGATTTTATTAGTAAGATTGTTGTTAATGTCTTTATTGATATTCCTTTGATTTTAATTTCTGTTATTTTTTTAGTTAAGATTAATGTTTATTTATTTTTAATTTCTTTATTGGTTGTTTTAGTTTATTTTTTACTTTTTATTTGTTATAGAAAAGTTTATAAGTATTATATTGATAGAATTAAAACTGATAGGGAATTGATTAATTCTTATATGTATGAGTCTATTAATGGTTTTGAGACTGTTAAGGGAATTAATATTGAGTCTCGTGTCATTGATAAGTTTAATAACAAGTATATTAGTTTTTTAAATAATAAATATTTACTTGATAATCATGTTAATAATCAGAATTTTTTTAAGGATTTTATAGGTGATTTTTGTAGCTTGATTATTTTATTTGTTGGTTCTTTATTTGTTATTGATGGTAAACTTAGTATTGGTTACTTGATTACTTTTAGTAGTATGATTTCTTATTTTTTGGATCCTATTCGTAATTTTGTTGATATGGATTTGAGTATTGGTGAAAGTCGTGAATCTATTACTAGGGTACTTAGTTTGTATGAGAATTATACGGATAAGGGAATAATTAATTTTAAGGATGGAAATGTTGTTTTAAAGAATTTATGTTTTTCTTTTGATGATAAGAGGAATATTTTAAATGGTGTTGATGTTTCTATTAATAAGGGCGAAAAAGTGATGATTTATGGGACAAGCGGTAGTGGTAAGAGTACGCTTCTTAAGTTATTGATGGGATATTATAGTATTGGCCGTGGTATGATTTTTATTGATGGTGTTGATATTAATGATTATAAACTTAAGTCAATTCGTAAGAATATTACTTATGTTTCTCAGAATGAGTTGCTTTTTAATGATACATTACTTAATAATTTGAATTTGTATTCTAATGATAATGATTATATTTTATCTATGACTAAGTTGGTTGAATTTAATGAGATACTTGATAATGATTTAGGTATTAATATGATGGTAGAGGAGAATGGATTTAATTTATCTGGTGGTCAAAGGCAGCGTATTGTTTTAGCTCGGGCACTACTTAAGCAAGCACAGATTATTTTAATTGATGAGGGTTTAAGTCAAGTTGATGTGCCACTTGAACGAAAAATTCTTAGTAATATTTTTGATAAGTTTAAGGATAAGACTTTTATTATTGTAAGCCATAGACTTCAGAATATGGATTTATATGATAGGTTTATTCGTATTGATGAGGGTGTTTTATATGAAGAGGTTAAACAGTAAGTGTTTGTTTTTTGATAAGTATCATGATTTCGTGATTATGTTTTGTGTATTCTTTGTTGTTATTTTAATATCAGGTTTTATATTTTTAAGTGTTTTTGTTAAGTTTGATTTTATTACTAGTTTTAATGGTATTGTTGTAAAGGAGTATGATTTTTATGTTAGTTTGGTTATTAGCGATAATGATTTACAACGGATACAGAAAGCTTTATTGGTAGTTGATAAAGCTCGTGTAGATTTTTCTATTGTTAAAATTAGTGATGAGTATGTTTTATCTTCTGATGGGCCGATGAGATATGTGTATTTGAAGTTTAATTTTGATGATAGATATAAGATTATAAATAATGTTATAAAGCTTAATTTTGTTTCTAGAAAGACTATTTTTTCTAAATTAAAGGAGGTATTTTTATGAATGATTTAAGTACTCGTGAACTTCATGAGGTTGAAGGTGGTAATGGTATCGCAATTGGGTTAGGAATTTTTGCTGGCATTACTTTTATTATAGGTGTTATTGACGGATATGTTCGTCCATTAAAATGTAATTAGGAGGTATTTATGAAAGATTTAAAAAATAATGAATTATTTGATATTGATGGTGGTGTTTCTATTAGTGGTACATTTATAAATTCTATTACTAGAGGAATTGATACAATTCTTGATATGGGTAGAAGTTTAGGTTCTGCGATTAGGAGAATTGGAAGCGGAAATGTATGTCCACTTTAATCAGTAATAAGTATGTAAAATCAATTATTGTTTTATTTGGTTTTATATTATTTAGTATATTTGTTTTACCGATTGTTTCTATTTTATGTGAGATTATATTTAAATTTGGTAATATTGTTGGAACATTTATTAGGACTTTTGGTATCTGTTAGTGAAAAAAGTATACATTTTGTATACTTTTTCCTTTATAGGAAGGGGAATTATATGGATGAAATAAAAGAATGCACAGAGAAAATATTTGAAGATATTAAACATATTGATGAGAATGGGTGTGAATATTGGTTAGCTAGGGAATTAATGCATGTTTTGGAATATAAGAATTGGAGAAACTTTAATAAGGTTATAGATAAGGCAATAATATCTGCTAATACTAGTTATCCTAATCAAAATCTTTGGGGTGTCGAGGTCAACACCCCAATAAGTAGTGGTAAAGGTAAAATTGAAATAATAAAAGATTACAAGTTATCCAGATACGCATGTTATCTAATAGCTCAAAATGGAGATTCAAGAAAGAAAGTTATAGCTTTAGCTCAAACATATTTTGCTATACAGACTAGAAA
>Ga0129307_1001420_pt1 | contig 25561 bp, 18 predicted proteins | sample P1105metagenome_FD_94437 | JGI IMG/M metagenome (GOLD analysis project Ga0129307, IMG submission 94437) | Capybara group fecal microbial communities from Wisconsin, USA - P1105 metagenome | ecosystem: Host-associated > Mammals > Digestive system > Large intestine > Fecal | place: USA: Wisconsin...
CACAAGCGTTCCGGGCGCCACGGACTGACTGATGACCTGACCCTCCGGAAGATCCGGACGTTCTTCGGAAACAAAGCCGCTTGAAATCAGGCCGGAGGCGGACAGCATCGTCTCGGCTTCGGCTCTGGAATGGCCCGTGAAATCGGGCATCACCAGGCCTTCGCTCTCCCTTCCGGCGCTGATGTTCAGGATCACGCGGCTTCCCTCTGCCAGCTTCTGCTCTTCCGTGCCTTCTTCATGCCAGACGGAGCAGCCTGCCACCATGCCTTCCGCCACATCGTCGGAAAACACCTGCTTTTTCTCGGGAAGCACTTCAAGACCGGCCTCTTCCAGCATGTCTCTGGCATCCTCCTCGGAAAGGCCCCTGATGTTTTTCACCGCGTAATCCAGCCTGGAGCCTCTGGAGACCACCACATGGACTACGGTATCCGGGCTGATCATATCTCCCACCGCGGGATCCTGCGACATGATCACGCCCTCCATATAAACATCGGAATAATCGCTTTCAGAGCCGTCCAGACTGACTCTGAGGCCTGACAGGACCGTCTGCGCGCTGTCCAGACTGATGCCCAGAAGGGAGGGCATGATGGTCTCTTCCCGGATCTGGATGCTGTAATCGGTCTCTGCCTGACTGGTCTCGGCAGCATCGGCAGTCGTTGCGGCTTCCGTTTCCCGGACGTTTCTGCGCCTGATATGACCGGCCAGACTTCCTCCGAGGGCCGCCAATAAGAGCAGCGTGCAGAGCAGGCAGACTGCCAGGATTTTCCGCTCTTTCAGAAAGGCGATAAAGCCGTTCTCTCCGCCGTCTTCCTCATTGCCGCGGCGTATATGTATCTCGTCCTTCAGCTTCTGACCGATCTCACGGATGTCTCTCTCCGCCCTGTTCAGCCGGCTGCTTCCCTGGGAATTGTACATACGCACAAAATGGCCGTTTGGCTCTCTGGCCGCCCGTTCCAGGTCCTCGATCATGTCCTTCGCCGTCTGATAACGTTCATCCGGCTTCTTGCGTGTCGCCTTGAGGATGATGTCGTTCAGCGCGGGATAGATCTCCTTGTTGTAGACGGAGGGCGGCACCAGGGCTTCGCTGGCATGGGCCTGCAGCACCTCGGCTGCATTCTCTCCCTCATAGGGAAGTCTGCCGGTGATCATCTCGTACATGGTGATGCCCAGGGAATACAGGTCCGAACGCGCGTCTGCCGTATTCTTTTCCGCCCGCTCGGGCGCCATATAGAATGCAGAGCCCAGAATGCTTCTGTCACCGCCCTGGTCGTTTTCTGCCCCGGCGATGCCGAAATCGGCGATCTTCAGCTTGCCGTCCCGGCTGACGATGATGTTCTGCGGCTTGATATCCCTGTGCACGATGCCGCGCGCATGCGCTTCCGCCAGGCCGTTTGCGATCTGCAGCGCCGTGCCAATCACGGCGCGGTTGGTAAAGACCTTCTCGTGCTCAATGTAATTCTTCAGGGTAATGCCCTCCACCAGTTCCATGACGATGTAGTGCAGCTCCCCTTCCTCCGAACAGTCATAGACGGAAACAATGTTCGGATGTACCAGATGCGCGGCGGCCTTGGCCTCATTCAGAAAGCTCCTGACAAACGCGGCGTTGTCCGCGTATTCCTCGTTCAGGACCTTTACGGCCACCGTTCTGTCCAGGCGTTTGTCTATCGCGGAATAGACCACGGACATTCCGCCCTGGCCTATCTTTTCACGGATCTCATAACGTCCGCCAAGGATGAATCCTGACTCAAGCATGTTCAGCACCATCCTTTCTGTAACGGATGAGGATGACGGAAATGTTGTCCAGTCCTCCTCTTTCATTTGCCTCGCGGATCAGGGCCTCGGACTTGGTTTTGACGCCGCCCCTGCCCTTTACGATGCGGAAGATCTCCTCGTCCGACAGCATATTGGTCAGGCCGTCGGAGCACAGCAGCACATAATCGCCGTCATTGAGGAAGGTCTCAAAGAGATCGTATTCCACGTTGTCCTCGACGCCGACTGCCCGGGTGATCATATTCTTGTCCTTCTGATAGGACGCGCTGTCCCTGGTGATCAGGCCGTCCGAAACAGCCTCTTCGACCAGGGAATGGTCCCTGGTGATCTGGACGATGCCGTTTCCGATGACATAGAGTCTGGAATCGCCGATATTGATGGTCCACAGCCGCCCGTCATCGATGACGGCGCCCACAAAGGTGGTCCCCATCCCTTCAAGGTTCGTGTCGGAGTGTGACTTCTCCAGGATCAGCTTATTGGCCAGACTGACGCCGTTGCCGAGCGTTTTCCTCAGATCCACTCCGGGGCTCGTTCTGCTGATGTAGGCCACCATGCAGTCGATCAGATATCTGGAGGCATAGTCGCCGGCCTTATGGCCGCCCATGCCGTCTGCCAGAATGAAAAGATTGGGAAAGGCGCCGATGGGCAGCTGACTGGCAAAAATGCTGTCTTGGTTCATGCTCCTTTTCTGACCCTTATCCGTCTGTGCACTTACTTGCATCGTTTATAAAACTCCTTCTCAACTGACCGCAGGCAGACCGTATGTCTCTGCCCAGCTCCCTGCGGATGGTTGCGTTGATCCCAAGCTCTTCCAGCCTGTCCCGAAAGCTCCGGACGCTCTGCTCGGAAGGGCTTTGGTAAGATCTTTCTTCTATGGGGTTGACCGGGATCAGGTTGACGTGGCCGTGGTACGGCCTGAGCAGCCGCGCAAGACCCTCCGCGTCCTGAAGGCTGTCGTTCACGCCCCTGACCAGGGCATATTCAAAGCTCAGCCGGCGTCCGGTTGCGGAAGCATAGTCCTGACAGGCTGAAAGCACCTCCGGAAGCGGATACCTCCTGGCGATCGGCATGATCTTTTCCCGCTTTTCCTGTGAATAAGCGTGCAGGGACAGCGCCAGGGTCAGGGGAAAGCGGTATTCCGCAAATTGCCTGATCCGTTCCGGAAGGCCGCAGGTGCTGACCGTCACGTTTCTGAGGGAAAGACGCAGGGCCTTCTCATGATTCAGAAGCTGCAGGAAGCGGACCAGTTCTTCCAGATTGTCCATGGGCTCTCCGGAGCCCATCACCACCACATGGCTGATCTTTTCGCCGCAGTCCGATTCTATCCTGTAGACCTGCGCCAGCATCTCAGCCGCCGTCAGATCACGCACACATCCGCCCAGGGTTGAGGCACAGAAGGTGCAGCCCATACGGCATCCGACCTGAGAGCTGATGCAGACGGAGTTGCCATAATGATAACGCATCAGAACGGATTCGATCACATTGCCGTCCCCCAGCGCAAAGACGTACTTTCTGGTTCCGTCCAGCCTGGAGCACAGGACGTCCGCCGCCTGCATCGGCGTGATCTCCCAGTTTTCGGACAGGCGCTCTCTGAGAGATACGGGCAGATCGCTCATCTCGGAAAAAGAAGTGACGTGCTTTGCGTGCAGCCACGAAAACAGCTGCATCGCCCTGTAGGCGGGCTCGCCAAGCTCTTTCAGCACTTCCTTCAGCTCGTCCGGATTCAGTTCACAAATGTCTCTCTTCTGCATGCCTGTCTATCCGCTGAAAGCGGCCTGAAGGCACGGCCCGATCCTGCCTGCCTTCCGTTTCAGCCGCCGCAATTCCGCTCAGTAGTTCTTTTCCAGCACCGCGATAAAAAAGCCGTCCTGCCCTTTTGCGGGCCAGATCCTGTTCATGGAAAGCACGGCGAACCCCAGGTTCTCGGCTGCCCACAGGACATTTTCCTCGTTTTCCTCCCTGGTCACGGTACAGGTGGAATACACCAGGCGCCCGTGCGGCTTCACATACTTGCTGACAACGCTCAGGATGTCTCTCTGCAGCTCCGACAGTTCATCGATGCTGTAGGGCTTCAACTGAAGCTTGATATCCGGCTTGCCGGCCGCTATGCCAAGCCCCGTACAGGGCAGGTCCGCCAGCAGCACGTCGCTGCGGTAATAGCTTTCCTCTTCTTCCTGCAGGGCATCCAGCACTCGGATGCCGATGTTGGAAATGCCCAGTCTTTCCGCGTTCTCACGGATCAGCTCCGTCTTGTGAACGCTCAGGTCCCTGGCCTCGATCCGTCCGCCGCCTGCCTCTTCCAGGAGTTCGGCTGCAAACAGAACCTTCCCGCCGGGCGCCGCGCAGACGTCCGTCACCACGTCGTCCTTTTTCAGTCCCGCATACGAAACCACCAGCGCGGATGCCGGATCCTGGACGTAAAACAGTCCTTTCCGGAAGGCATCCATCTCCTGCAGGGGGAGCTCCCCGGGCTTTTGAAGCCTGTAGATCACAGGCAGGGGGCCGTCCGGTCTGCTGAGCCCGTTCTCACCCAGATAGGCCTCCATATCCACAGGGACAAGCTCTGCCCCCTGGCCTTTCATCAGGGACTCCAGTTCTTCCCGGCTTCCGTTCTTTTTCACAAGCCGCAGCAGGACTTCCTTGGGCTCGAGCCAGGCGCTCCCCAGCGCCGCAGCCCGTTCGGGTCCGAAATCCTCGGACAGCTTTTTGTACAGCCAGGCCGGCACGGAATATTTCAGCCAGTCCTCGGTAAACGCAAAGGCATCGCTGCCGCTTTCCTTTTCACGGACCATGGTGCGCAGCACGGCATTGACATAGCCCTTATAATACGGCATGCCATGCAGCGCCGTCAGCCTGACAGCCTCGCTGCAGGCCGCACTGTCCGGCACCTTATCCATATACAGGATCTGATAAACGGACATTCTGAGGATGCATCTGACCATGGGGCTGAGCCTGGTCAGCGCCCTGGTGGAAAAGCGGTCTACCAGGTGGTCGATGCTGACCAGCCTTTCCAGACAGCCGTTTACAAGGCGAAGCAGAAAGGCTCTGTCCAGACGGCTCAGCTCCGGGGCGAGTTCAAGCGCCTCGGCAACGGCCCTGTCGGAACGGCAGTCCTCTTCCAGGATCCGGCAAAGCGCATAAAGCGCCGCATCCCTGGCGTTATCGGCCTGTCTGATCTGATATTTGCCTGTGCCTTTCTTCACGAATCTCTGCCTCTCCGGCCCCCGGAAATCAGGACCAGTCTCAGAAGCGAGAGGACCGAAGCCGCCGCGGCTGCCACATAGGTCATTCCCGCAGCCCGCAGCACCTGCGCTGCGCCCTCCAACTCTTCCTCATTCATCATACGCATTTCCCTCAGGATCTTCAGCGCGCGGTTGGACGCGTCAAATTCCACGGGCAGAAGGATCAGGCTCAGAACCACGCTCAGCGAAAACAGGAAGATGCCGAGCTGGATCAGGGGCTCCGCCTGGAAAATGAAACCGGCAAGGATCACAGGCACACCCAGCCCGGAGCCGAAACTGCAGACCGGGTAAAGCGCCCTCTGCAGCTTCAGCGGACCGTAGCCCTCCGCATCCTGTATGGCATGCCCGCATTCGTGTGCCGCCACGCCGATGGCAGTGATATCCGTGGCCCCGTAATTGCTGCTCAAAAGACACAGCTCCTTATTGACGGGGCTGTAATAATCGGATGCGCCTTCCGGAAGCCTTGTAATGGCCACGTCAAAAATGCTCCTGGCCCTCAGGATCTCCCTTGCCGCCATATAGGCCGTCAGGCCGCTCTGGGTATGGGTGCCCCTGTAGCGCTGCATGACGTGTTTTACATTGGAAGAAGCCCATATGGAGAGGCCTGCGCCTATCAGTATCAGAATGTAAGTCGGGTCGTAATAAAACATATGATTCTCCTTAAACAGACGGAAAAACCTCAGGCAGAGCGCTCAGGTTTCCCCGTATGAATTCCTGCGCCCGCATGCTTTTCTTCCCTTCCAGCTGCAGCTCCAGAAGACAGAGGACGCCGCGTCCGCAGCGGACCAGAAGTTCCTGCCTGTCTGTCAGGAAAACGCTGCCCGGAAGCTCCGGGACGCAGGGCTCTTCCTCCCGGACAGCCGCCCTGCGGATCTTCAGCATCTTTTCCTTTGCCAGGGTATAACAGCCGGGCCAGGGGTCAAGCCCCCTGATCAGCCGTTCCAGTTCTTCCGCCGGCCTGTTCCAGTCAAGGCGTCCGTCATTTCTGGACAGCATGGGTGCGTAAGTGCTTCCCTCTTCCGGCTGGGGAAGCGGCTCAACGCTCCCTTCCTCCAGCGCTTTCAGCGTCTCCGCGATCAGATCGGCGCCCATAACGGAGAGCTTCTCAAAAAGCGAACCGCCGGTCTCCTGCGGATCCAGCTCCACCCTGCGCTGCAGCAGGATGTCACCGGTGTCAAGGCCCTCGTTCATCTTCATGGTGGTGATCCCGCCGTATCTGTCCCCGGAGATGACCGTCCACTGGATCGGGGCGGCGCCCCTCCAGCGGGGAAGCAGCGAGCCGTGGATGTTGATGCATCCCAGCCTGGGGATGTCCAGCAGGGCTTTTTTCAGGATCTTCCCATAGGCGGCGACCACGATGGCATCCGGCGCCATCGCCCTGAGCGTATCGATGAAGGCTGGATCGGAAGCTTTCTCAGGCTGCAGCACGGGAATGGCCGGATCGAGGGCCATCGCCTCTTTCTTCACGGCGGTGGGGACCAGTTCCATATGCCTGCCCTGCCGCCTATCCGGCTGGCTCACAACAGCGAGGACCTCATGACCTGCATGAAACAGTGTTCTCAGAGGGAGCACCGCAAAGTCCGGCGTCCCCATGTATACGATCCTCATTCTTCTTCATCCTCTTCCTGCAGATCCTCGTTGTCGTACAGTTCGCCCTTGACGATCTCCGTATAGAGATGACCGTGCAGATGGTCTATCTCATGCTGAATGGCACGGGCAAGAAATCCCTCTGCCTCAAACTCAACAGGCTCCATGTTCCGGCCGCAGGCGCTGACCCTGATCTTCATGGCCCTGGTCACCTTTCCGCTTTTCCCGGGGACGGACAGACAGCCTTCAAAATCCGTCTGCTCTCCCTCCTGAACGGTGATGACCGGATTGATCAGGACATACTGGTCTTCGGGATTGCCCTCATTGACCACATCCACAACACAGAGTTGCTTCAGGATCCCAACCTGGGGCGCGGCAAGGCCGCATCCGCTGTTGGCATACATGGTCTCGAACATATCGCCGATCAGTTCGGCGATGCGGGGCGTCATTTCCCTGACCGGTTTGCATTCTTTGTTTAAGATGGGGTCGCCTTCCAGTCTGATTTCTCTCAATGCCATTTTTCTACCTCAAGAGGCAGCTCATATATACTTGTCTGGACATTCCGCTTTCAAATACATACGAAGCCGCCGTTTTTCTGATCTCTATGATTATATCACGGCTTACATGCTTTATATAGATGGTTTTTCTGTACTGATCGTTTACCTTATAGGGACTGTCGCTGCAGGGTCCGATGACCGTCAGACCTTCATACTGACGGAGCCCCTCCAGATGCCTGCCCAGTGAAGCCGTCAGTTTCTCCAGGGCAGACTCATCGGATGAAAGGAACTTCAGTTCCAGCATGGCGGTTTCCGGCGGATACTTCATGATGCGGCGATAGCTGATCTCCCGCTCATAAAAGCCCTCATAATCCCCCCGGGCCGCGCAGTCAATGGCGTAGTGTTCCGGCTCATAGCTCTGGATCACCACCTCGCCGCCGATGCCTGCCCGCCCGGCCCTTCCGGAAGCCTGCGTAAGCAGCTGGAAGGTCCTTTCCGATGCATCGTAGGAAGGGATGCAGAGGGAAAGATCCGCCGCTACGATCCCCACCAGGGTAACCAGCGGGAAATCATGCCCCTTCACGATCATCTGCGTGCCCAGGAGTATATCCGCCTCATGCGCCGCAAACGCCGCAAGGATCTTCTCATGGGCGTCTTTGCGCGCGGTGGAATCCGCATCCATGCGCATCACCGAGGCGCCGGGAAACAGCTTTCTGACTTCCTGCTCCAGTTTCTGCGTGCCGGTGCCGAAGGGCGCGATATAGCGGCTTCCGCAGGATGGGCAGATGGAAGGCATGGCAGTCCCATAGCCGCAGTAATGGCAGCTGAGCAATGCGGCCCGCCGGCCCGCTGCATCGACATGCCAGGTGTTGTGGGCCGTCAGGGACACGTCGCAGTGGGGACATTTCATGACATGGCCGCACTTTCTGCAGGACACAAAGCCAGCATAGCCGCGCCGGTTCAGGAACAGCATGATCTGTTCCTTCTTCTCCAGCTTCTGCCGGATCAGTTCCTGCAGACGGGCGGAAAAAATACTGCGGTTGCCGGCCTCCAGCTCTTTGCGCATGTCCGCAATGTGAATGGCGGGCAGCGCGGCGCCCGGGACCGCGCGCTCGGGAAGTCTGTGCAGCATATAAGTCCCGTGCAGCGCCTTCCGATAGCTTTCCAGCGACGGAGTGGCGGAACCGAGCACCAGCTTGGCGCCTGTCAGGGCAGCCAGCTGCGCGGCCAGTTCCCTGGCATCGTAGCGCGGGGTCTGATCCGAATGGTAGCTGCGCTCGTGCTCCTCATCGATGATGATCAGTCCGAGGTTTTCAAAAGGGGCAAAGAGCGCGGATCTGGGACCCACCATGACGTCGGTCTCTCCGTTCTCCGCCTTCACATACTGCTCGTAACGTTCTCCTTCCGAAAGCTTCGAATGCAGGATGGACACCCGGTCCGCAAGGGCGCACGCCAGCCTCCTGACCGTCTGATAGGTCAGGGAAATCTCCGGGATCAGCACGATACTCTGCTTTCCCTGCGCCTGCATGGCCCTGATCAGCTGTATGTAAATGCGGGTCTTGCCGCTTCCCGTAATCCCAAACAGCAGCGATGGCCTGCGCAGATCCGAAAGGATCTCCGTGAAAGCGGCTTCCTGCGCCTCATTCAGGCTGAGATCCGTGTCTTCTTCACCCGAAAGTGCCCTCAGACGCTCAATGGGATCGCTCCTTCTTTTGTTCTTGCGTATGCTTCTGCGCACGGGCAGCACCGTGTGCAGGGACTGCATCATGGTCGATCCGTATTCTCGGCTCATGAATTCCGCCAGCCGGATCAGCGTTTCGCAGGCTGTGATGCCGCCTTCTGCCGCGCCGTGTATCTCTTTGATCTTATCTTCTTCGTAATCGGCCTCATCCGTCATTTCGATGACATAGGCCTTTTTCAGCCGGTCCGAACGGCCGAAGGGCACAAGAACAGGCATACCGCAGTGAATGCTGTCTTTCAGCGCCTCCGGTATGCGATAGGTATAGGCCTTGTCAACGGCCTCTGCGGATATATCGATGATCAGCTTTGCAAATTTCGTCTGACTTCCTCCAGAACTTTGCTCAGGCCCATGGAATGGGAGCCCTTGAACAGCACGGCGTCCCCTTCCCGTATGTCTTCCTTCAGCGCTTCCGTCAGTGCTTCGTGGGACGAAAAATACTTTGTTTCAGCGGACGAATGACCTTCTTCCATGCCCTGTCCGATGAGACGGCTGTTTTCTCCGTAAAGATAGACGGCATGCAGCCCGTCCATCTGCTCTGAGATCCAGTGGCCCAGTTCAAGGTGCATGGCTGCCTCCTCATCCCCCAGTTCCAGCATGTCCGCCAGCACGGCGATCCTTCTGCCGCTGCAGGGCGTCTGCTTCAGAACGCTTAAACCGGCCTTCATGGAGGCCGGCGCCGCGTTATAGCTGTCATCCAGAAGCGTCACGCCGCCTGCCGTGACCCGCTCGCCCCTGCCGGAAAGACCGGTAAAGGCCTCCAGGGCCTTTGCCGCGGCCGCCGGGGAAACGCCGATGTCTGCCGCCGCGGCAAGCGCCGCCAGGGCATTCAGGATCATGTGTCCGCCCCTGACAGACAGCTTCAGACGGACCCGCTCCTCTCTGCCGTCCAGCGGGACCACGGCATCAAAGGAAGGAAATCCGCTGCCGTCAAGGCTGATGTTTTCCGCCCTGCAGCCGGCATTCTTAGCGGTGCCGTAATATACGATCTTTAACGTTTTTCCTTCGGCAATGCCCATCGCATGGATCGAGGCTTCCGTCTGGCGCGCGAGCAGAGGATCGTCTCCGTTCAGGAACAGCCTGCACCCGGACGGCATCCCATCCAGAATGTGCAGTTTTTCCTTCATGATGCCTTCACTGCTTCCGAAATTGGCAATATGCGATACGCCGATGTTGGTGATGATGGCCGTATCGCAGCAGGCCGTTTCAGAGATCCTGTGCATCTCTCCCGGTTCCGACATGCCAAGCTCAAATACCGCGGCCTCTGCGTCCGGATCCGTCTCCGTGACGGTCACCGGCACGCCCAGCTGGGAATTGGCATTTCCTTTGGTAGAATAGACTTTTTTTTCTGCAGAGACGGCTGCCGCGGTCATGGCCCTTGTGGTGGTCTTGCCGACCGAGCCGGTGATGCCGATGCAGGGAATGAAGATCTTATGCTTCCTGTACCAGCGGCCGATGCGCTGCAGCGCTTCAACTGTATTGTCCACGGAAATCAGTCCGGCCTCGGGGCAGATGGCCCTGAGCTGCGCGGCAAGGGCTTCCCGGCCCTCCTCCGTATAGCTTCTGCTGCTGAGCGCCGCAATGGCTCCGTTTATAAAGGCGCCCGGCATGTAATCATGCCCGTCTGTGCGCGCGCCGATCACAGGGACAAACAGGTCCCGCCCCTTCATGCTGCGGGAATCAAAGCTGATGTTCCGGATCTCGGTCTCTTCCGCTCCGAACAGGAGCTTTCCCCCGCAGGCAGCCTCCAGTTCCTTCAGTGTCATTCTCATTGCAGTTCTTTCCTGATCTCTTCTATGGCTTCCCTGTCCAGAAAGTGATGTCTGACGCCGTTCTCTTCCTGGTAGTCTTCGTGTCCTTTGCCGATGACGGCGATCATATCGCCCTTTTGCGCGTTTGCCATGGCCCGGCGTATAGCCTGGTAACGGTCGGGGACGATGGCATAATGATCCTGATGACCGCCGGCCTCCAGATAGGCCTCCTCAATGTCCCTGATGATGTCCTCTGTTTTTTCAAATCTGGAATTGTCAGCGGTGAAAATGCTGAAATCCGCTTTTTCAGCCGCCGCGGCGCCCATGCCCGTCCTCCGGTCTTTTGAGCGGTTGCCTCCGCAGCCGAAAACCACGACCAGACGGGCCGGATCATACTCTCTCAGGGTGTCCAGAAGACTGCGCATGCTCAGCGCATTGTGCGCGTAGTCCACCAGCACGGTATAACGGTCGTTCCTTTCGACCACCTCCATGCGGCCGTCCACATGGATGCTGCTCATGGCCTCCTGAATGCAGCGCAGGGGCGCGCCCATCAGAAGAGAGACCGTGATGGCGGCAAGCGCGTTCATCACATTATAGCTGCCGGGCAGGTCCTGGCGGATCTCCCCGGATGCCAGGCCGTCCAGCTGAAAGACCGTACCGGTAAAGCTGCCGTCCGAAACCAGCTCCGGCTCCCCTGCGTTCAGATCGCCCTTCCCATGCATGGAAAAGCTGTAACACGGGCCGGTGCGTTTTCCTGCCAGCTGCAGCAATTCCTCCGTGTGAGGATCGTCCGCATTGACGACAGCCACTTCGGAGTCCGGCAGAAGCCTGGATTTGCAGTAAAGATATTCATCAAAATCCGCGTGTTCATCCGGGCCGATGTGATCGGGGCTGATGTTCAGAAACAGCCCGTAATCAAAGCGGATGCCATGGGTCCTGTGCATCTTGAAGCCCTGGGAAGAGCATTCCATCACAGCCGCGCTGCAGCCTTCCCGGACCATGGTGTCCAGCAGGGAATTGATCTCATAAGGCCCCGGCGTCGTATTCAGGGTATGGTAGAGCTTCCCGTTGATGACGCAGCCGTTGGTTCCGATGACGCCGGTCCTGTGACCCGCAAGGCTCAGAATGGAGCGCAGCATATAACTGACCGTGGTCTTTCCCTTGGTACCGGTGATGCCGATCATTTTCAGCTTTTCCGCCGGGTAATCAAAGCGTGCGCAGCAGAGTTCCGCAAGCGCCTTTCTGCCGTCCTCCACCCGGATGATGTTCAGTTCCGTTCCTTCCGGAAGCTTCAGCTCTTCAAGGGGCTTTTCGACCACAAAGGAACGGCAGCCGGCAGCGGCAGCATCCGCAAGAAATACGTGGGAATCCGTGTGGCTTCCCGCCATGCACACAAATACCGTGCCCGGAGCCGCCTTTCTGGAATCAAAGATCACATCCTGAACATCCTCTTCCGCCGTTCCGGTCAGAAGACTGTATTCCGACCGCTTCAGCCAGTCCTTTAACTTTGCCATAAGATCCCTTCTTTCACGATGCCGAGAGATAGTTTTCAAAATCCGCAGCCGTCATCAGTATCCTGCGTTCTTTGGTGCCCTCTCCGTCGCTCACCACGCCGGCTTCAAACAGCTGGTCCATGATCCTGGCCGCCCGGTTGAAGCCGATCTTGAATTTGCGCTGCAGAAGTCCGATGGAGGCCTTCTTTTTTTCGATGATAAAACGGCCTGCCTCCGCGAAATAATCATCGCGGTCGTCCTGCTTTCCGCCGTCCTCGCCCGCGGCCTCGTCCAGCTGCAGCTCCATCTGAACGCCGCTGTCCTTTGAGAACGCAGCGTCTTCATCGGATGCTGTGCTGTTGTGTTTTTTCAGGTATTCCACCACGTTCTCCACTTCGTCGTCCCGCAGGAAGGCGCCCTGGATACGTATCGGATCATTTTTATCGCCCGGCTTATAGAGCATGTCGCCGTTGCCGAGCAGCGTCTCGGCGCCGCCCGTGTCCAGAATGGTCCTGGAATCGACCGCGGATGGCAGCTTGTAAGCAACGCGGCTGGGGATATTGGACTTGATCAGTCCGGTCACCACGTCCACGGAAGGACGCTGGGTCGCCACGATCAGATGGATGCCGGCGGCTCTGGCCAGCTGAGTCAGGCTGGCGATGCAGCCCTCCACCTCTTTTTTGGCATGCATCATCAGCTCCGCCAGCTCATCGATCACGACAAGGATATACGGCAGCCTGACGGGCTTTTCCTGATCGTCCGCGAGCTTGCTGCTGACAAGGTCCACTTTCTCATTGTAGCCGGCGATGTTTCTCGTTCCGCTCTGTTCAAAGAGCTTATAGCGCTTGTTCATCTCGGCAACGGCCCAGTTGAGCGCCGTCAGCGCCCTGTCGGGCTTTGTCACCACCTTGGTGAGCAGATGGGGAATGCCGTTATAGACGGAAAGCTCCACCACCTTGGGATCGATGAGGATCATGCGCACCTGCTCCGGTGAAAAGCGGTAGAGTATGGACATGATCAGCGAATTGATACCCACGGATTTACCGGAACCGGTCGTGCCGGCCACCAGCAGGTGCGGCATCTTGGTCAGGTCCGCAACCACGGGACGTCCCTGGATGTCCAGGCCGATGCCCCATGCCAGTTTTGACTTGGTCTGCTTAAACTCATCCGACTCCAGGATATCCCTGAAGCAGACCATCGTGCTCTCTTCGTTCGGAACCTCGATGCCGACGGCGGATTTTCCGGGGATGGGCGCTTCAATGCGCAGCTCCGTGGCTGCCATGGCAAGCTTGAGGTCGCCCGCCAGGGCCGTGATCCGCGAAACCTTAACGCCTACGTCCGGGGTCAGCTCGTATCTGGTCACCCTGGGACCGCGGATCATATTGGTGACTCTGACGCCTACGCCGAACTCGCCAAGCACCTGTTCCAGCTTCACCGCATTCTCACGCATGCTCTGCTGGCTGCCCGTGCCGGGTTTCTGACCTCTGCCAAGAAGACTGACAGGCGGGAAGACATAGGGTCTGGGCTTGGGCGCTTTCGGCGCGGAAACAGGCTTCACCTCCCGGCCGGAAGCCGAGGCCGCCGAGCCGGCCGCCAATGCAGCCGAAGCGCCTGCAGCCGAAGCCGCCGATGCAGGACGCGCGGCTCTGTTTGCCGCCGCACCGGCCGCCGCGGAGGATGCCGCAAGCGTGCCGCCTTCCTGTAAAGGCCTCTGCGCGCTTCTGCGGTGCCGTGCGCTGCGTGCCGTATAGGAATAGCCTCCGTCCTCTGCGTCTTCGGAACGCGCATAGCCGTCATCGGAAACAGCTTCGGCAGTCTCCGAAGCGCCCTCATAGATCCGTTCAATATAAGGTTTATCGGAAATGCTCACGGTGCTTCCGCTATCGTCAAATACACCGCCTTCGGCGAAGGCCCCATCAGGCCCGAAGAGTTCTTCCATAGGACGGACTTCCTGTCCGCCTGCCGGGCTTACGCCGGTCCTTCCTTCATGGCCGGTCTCCGCGCCCGGTTCTCCGCTGAACCGTCCGTCAAAGCCATCGTCAAACACGATGGGCTGCAGCTCCGGACGTTCCGGTGTTTCTTCACGTCTGACCGCAAAGCCGATGCTGGCAGCCGTGGGCACGTCCATACGGCCCGAGCCCAGAATATGCGCGTAGGATTTGTATTTGTCTTTCTCAGTCTCCTCAAAGGGCACGCTGTCGTCCAGATACGCGTTGATATAATACTCTTTCGTGCGCTCAGGCTGTGCGGCAGCGTCTCCCTCCGGAGCCGTCTCCGGGAGATCCGGCGCACCGTACGCAGCCGCCTTCTCCTCTCCGGCTCCGCCCGTTCCTTCAAAAGAGGCGGATGAGACCGCGGAGGTATCCTCCCCGGGCCGGAACGAAAACGCATCGTTTTCCTGTCTGTTTCCGGCCGAGGCCAGGAAGGAAGGAACGCCGGAGGGAACAGGGCTTTCCTCACTCCGCTCCGCAAAGCTTTCCTCCAGTTCTCTCAGCCTCTGCTCCTCTCTGCGCGCTTCCGCCCTCAGATGCTGTTCTTTGTTGATCTCGAAAATCTTCTGTCCGCCTTTTCTGGCCGCTTCCGCCGTTTTGACAGCGCCCGTCACGGCAAGATCGGCGGTTTTGCCGGCGCCTTTCATGGCCAGGTCCAGAAAGCTCTTTTCCGTGATCAGCACAAGGCAGATGATGAAAAGCAGCAGCAGGATGAGCCATGCGCCGAGCTTTCCGCCAAAGTGCCCGAATAAGGTATTCAGCAGGTAACCGATCACGCCGCCGCCCTTTCTGCCGTCAGCGGAAAGCCTGTATACTTCAGAAAGCTTTACCAGTTCTCCGTCTCCGGAGACCAGTTCCGTAAAGCAGGCAGCCAGAGGCAGCATGAAAAAGACGCAGAAGCTTTTCAGTCCTGCGAGATACGTCCCCTGCACATGCCCGTAAAACAGGATGGCTGCAGCCATGATCACGGAAAACAGCAATGCCGCAGAGCCGAACAGTCCCTTCTGAATACCGGCAAAAATACGGCCTGCGCCGCCCAGCAGCCCCAGGCAGCTCAGGAACAGAAACACTGCGAGAAAGATCAGCAGGATCGCGCCGATCTCTCCCCTGAAGAAGCTGTTCTTCTTTGCGATGGTCCTCTTGTCCGTCTTCCGCTTCCCGGAGGAAGCGGATTTCCCCTTTGCCGTGCTCCCGGTCTGTGTTCTTTTCTGTGTCTGATTTGTCTTTTTAACTGCCAAAAGAACCTCCTTTACGGCCCGATGACGTTTCGGATCGCCACCGGCGTACGGTAATTCCATTTTAATATCTTGATGCCGCTCCTGCGGGAGGCGGCATTGACCACCTGCCCGTTTCCGATGTAAATGCCCACGTGATTCACTCTGCCCGAGGAATTCGCATAGAACACCAGATCTCCGGGCTTCATCTTGTCGGATTTGATGCCGCTGCCCGACCCCGCCTGATCGGCGCTGACCCTGGGCAGTGAAATGCCGAAGTGTTTAAAGACGCTCTGCGTAAAGCCGGAGCAGTCGCAGCCCTTCGTCAGCGAAGTGCCTCCCCAGACATAGGGGTTTCCGATGAACTGGCAGGCGTAGTTGACGACGCTGTTTCTGAAGGCGGCCGCCTTATTCCTGGCCTCGATCAGCGGGTAATACTCCGAGGCATCGCCAAGGCCGTAGCGCACTTCCACGTTGTTGTCCCTGGTGGAAATGAACGCCCTGTCCGTCTCGTTTTCATCGGAAGAATCCAACTCGATCTCTACCCACTCGTCCAGCATGTTCAGCACATGGTACTCCTGACCGCTGGTCACGCTGGTCCAGGCCCTGGCATCCAGGCTCGGTTCCGTGCGCACGTTCAGGCTCTCCACGCGCACGTAAGCCTGCAGATAGGCTTCGCGGACGGCGATATCCCTGGCCTCATACCCGGTCCTGCAGTAGGCGGCGCTGACGTAGCCCGTCACCTTGCCGGACCTGATCTTATACCAGGTCCCGCCCGCGTTTTCAACGGTCTCCAGCAGCTCTCCGCCGCAGCCCTTCGTAAACTTGCCGATGATATTGTTGATGCCCTGGTCTTCCGGCGTCTTCCGGATGTTCACATAGTCGTTGATGTTCGGCACCACGATCTGCTCGTACTGCGTCAGCACCATCTCCCTCAGATCGTAGCGGCGTCCCTCGTTCAGGGCCGGCCCCAGCTCCGCATTGCCGTCGGCAACGTTCACCCAGGCCTCCTCCGCGCCGGCGATCTCCGACTCGATCATGGCCCAGTCGCCCTGAAGTTCCTTCAGAACGTATTTCTCGCCTTTTCTGGCCTTGCCGATGATGTTGTCCCAGCGGACCTCAGGCGTGGAGCGGACGTTCAGCACCTCGGTCAGGACGCTGACACGGTCGATATAGCTCTCATAAGCCAGGGCACGCCCCTCCTCACCGGAAGCCAGGTTGCTGCTTTTGACGTAGCCCTCCAGCCCGGCGGTCCGGATCAGCGACCAGCCTTCTTCCTCGGAGATCACGTCGCAGACGGCATTCTGCCCCAGCTTGCCGATGATGTTGGTCATGTCGCTGCTGTCCGGCCTGCGCCGGATGTTCACATAGCCGCCCGCCCTGGAAATGGCCGGATGCTCATAGGACGCATAGAGCCTGTCAAAAGCTTCCTGCTTTTCCGCCTCCCTCAGTTCGTCCTCGGATCCAAGCGCATTCTGCAGTACGATCTCAAAGCTTTCTTCCGTCTGCTCCTCTGCGCTTCTGCCGCCCTTCAGCAGAATCAGGGACGCCAGAAGAAAGACAAAGAGGGCAGTTGCTCCGGCTGCCCTTAATATGTTTCTGTTGTTCAATGATCCTTTTAAGTTCCTCTTCATGCCTTTCTCTGTGCTGCCTGCCGAACTTATGGGGCCGTGAATACGGGGGAATTCGGACCGGAGCCGATCTCCGCGCCCTCAAGGGGGCTGTGCGTCGGTCCTGTTCCGCTCTGTCCGCTGATGATGATGCCGCCTCTGGCTTCGCCTCCGGGCAGCGGAGCGTCCGGCGCCGCAAATTCCACAGTCTCCTCGGGAAGCGTCTCCTCCTCGCCGGACCAGTCGTCCGTGATCACGTTCTTGTAGCCTTCCGGAATAATCATCTTGCCTTCCGGCGTATGGAGCTGGCAGCTGCTTCTGGGCACGTTGGCCGCGTCAAAATATTCCGTATACACGGCATGACTGCCGTTTCTGATATCCAGATAACATCCCTCCGTGGGAAGCAGGCCCGATTTGCGGCAGACCTGCACCCTGACGATGCCGTCAGGAAGTTCAAAGGAACGCCGCTCCTTTCCCTCATGGACCCTGGTCATGATGCGGTTCCAGATGTCCTTGTGGAAGGAGGTGCCGCCGTTGTATACGCCGGAAGCGGCATCGTACAGAGACTGATTGTCATCGCAGCCCGCCCAGATGCCGGCCGTATAATAGGGGGTGAAGCCCACGAACCAGACGTCGACGTTTTTGGTGGTCGTTCCGGATTTTCCGGCCGCCGGCATATTGTCCAGGTGCGAGCGGCTGGAGGTGTTGTAGACCGTATAGTCTTCCTTGGCCCATTTCGCATGGGAAATGGTGGATCCCTCCAGGGCATCCGTCAGCAGGAAAGCCGTGGTCTCCTTCATCACCCGCCTGTCCTCCTGGCCTGTCATATCCAGCAGGAGCTTCCCGCTGTGGTCATAGACCTGCGTAAAGAAGAGCGGCTTTCTGTACAGGCCGGAATTGGCGATGGTGGCAAAGGCGTTGGTCAGCTCCAGGTTGGTCACACCCTTTGTCAGACCGCCGAGCGCCGTTGCCGGGCTGTAGTCATCGTCCGTCAGGCTGGTGATGCCCATGGCCTTGGCAAAGCCGAGCGCGGTGTCCGTGCCGACCGTTTCAACAAAGCATTTGACGGCCACCACGTTCATTGAAAACTCGATGCCGTCCCTGATGGAGGAATAGCCGAAGAACTGGCCGCTCTTCCACCAGTTGCGGAATTCTTTTTCTCCGATGCTGTACCTGCTGTCGTAGTAGGTAGTGGCGAGGGTGGCGTTCATTTCCTCGATGGCGGGCGCAAACGCGGAGATCACCTTAAAGGTGGAACCCGGCTGCCTGAACGCATCGGTCGCCCTGTTGAGGGTCAGGGAATACTTTTTCTCTCCCCTTCCGCCGGAGACCGCCTTCACCTCGCGGCTCAGCTGATCCATGATGAGGAAGCTCACCTGGGGCTCCAGGATGAGGTCAAAGCTTTCCGCGATGATCTCATCGCCCTCATCTTCGTGGACGATGGTCTTTTTATACGCTTCCACCATGTCCCTGGCGGCTTCTTCCGATGCGAACAGCCCGTCGAAGGCTGCGTTGATCCCGGACGCGTAGGCCTTCAGCTCATATTCGGAGTAGTGAACGAGCCCATCCTTCTTCTGCACGGAGCAGCGCCATTCAACGGAATACTTGACGGTATCGTAATGCTCGGGATCATTCACTTCTTCATCCACGATCTTCTGGATGTCCGGGTCCTGGGTGGTGATGATCTTCAGGCCGCCGGAATACAGCAGGTCCGTTGCCTGTGCCTCCGTCAGTCCCAGCCTCTCCTTGAAGGCCGTTTTGCACTGATCGATCACCGCATCCGTGAAATAGCTGTAAGGCTCCTGCCCCGAGCCTCTGGTTTCGTTCAGGTTTTTGATCCTGTCATAGACCTCCATCCCGGAGACCGCTTTTTTCTGTGCGGACGTAATGTAGCCCTGCTCTTCCATGTTTTTCAGGACCTGCAGCCTGCGCTTCTGATTGTCTTCCGGATGCGTCAGGGGGTTCAGCCTGCTGGGGTTTTTGGTGATGGAAGCCAGCACCGTGCACTCCGCCAGGTCCAGCTCGCTGACGTCCTTGCCGAAGTAACGCCTGGCCGCCACCTTGACGCCCAGGGTATTGTTGCCCAGGTTGATGGTATTGAAATAGTCCGTGATGATCTGCTTCTTGATCTCTTCCTTGCTCTTTCCGGCCTGGTTTTCCAGTTCCATGGCCACATACCACTCCTGGAACTTGCGCTCGTACAGATCGAAGCCCTTTTCGTTTCCGCCGCCGTAGACGTTGTTCTTGATCAGCTGCTGGGTGATGGTGGAGCCGCCGCCGGCAGAATCATCGCCGGTAAATACGCCCCTCACCGCACGCATGATGGACCTCAGATCGATGCCGTCATGCTGCCAGAAGCGCTGGTCCTCAATGGCTACGAAGGCGTTCACCAGATCGTCCGGAACTTCTTCAAAGCGCACTTCTTCTCTGTTGGAGCCGGCCTTTACGAGCGTAGCCGTCAGGTTTCCCCTGGCGTCATAGGTCATGGATGCATAGCCGGTGGGACTGAAATTCAGGCTTCTGACGTCCGGCGCGTTGTCGATGATGCCCAGCAGCGCGCCCAGGCCGAAGGCAAATCCGCTGAACGCAGCCACCAGAACAAAGGCGATGAGCACCAGCCTCAGATTAAAGGCCAGTCTGTTCTCCGCCCTGGTATCTCCGTATACGATGTCGTTCAGTCTGTCAGAAACAGCCTTCCTGGTATACTTCATGATTTATCCCTGCCCTCCGCCTCGGAAGCCAGTCTTTTCAGCTTGTCTATGTTCTGAAGGTCCGCCTCGCTCAGGCGCAGGTTCGTCACCATGCTTCTGCCGTCCGGCCTGGTCAGCCTGACTTCTATGACGCTGTCCGGCTCCAGACCTTCCGTGCGCAGCGCGTTGAAAAAGGCAAGCGCACGGGGATGCGCATTCTGGAGCTCGCTCAGAATGGTCTTCAGTTCCATCATCAGCTGGATTTTTTCAAACATGTGTCCGTCTCCTTCAAGGATCCTTCTGATCTGAGATACGTCCTTCAGGGCCCCGAAAGGCGCAGAAAAGGACAATATATCAGTTTTGATTGTACCACAAAGCCGTATGCCGAAACATTAAGTTTTCACTACATTTTGTTAATTTTTTATGTCACACATCTAAATCTTGGACAAGGCGGCCCAAATCGCGGCTCCGGCTCTATTGTGAAGCAATGCGTTTTCTGCTAAGATACCCTCATGATCCTCAACGTACAGCACATCTGCAAAAGCTATGGAGGAAACGACATCCTGAAGGATGTCTCCTTTCATGTGGAAGAACACGACCGCATTGCCGTCAACGGCATCAACGGCGCGGGAAAGACCACCCTGCTCAGGCTGATCGCCGGAGAAGAGACCCCGGACCGCGGCAGCATCGCCATGGAAAAGGATCTGGAGACGGGCTATCTTCCCCAGAATCCCCTCTCTTTTTCGGATAAGAGCATCTACGAGGAAATGATCGGCGTGCGTGACGATCTGCTCAGGACCGAAGCGCGCCTCAGGGATCTGGAACAGCAGATGAAAACGGCCGGGAGCAGCCTTCTGAAAACGCTGTACGAGCGCTATGAACAGCTGAACCAGCATTATGAACGCAGCAACGGCTATGCCCTTGAAAGCCGGGTCACCGGTATTCTGAAAGGCCTGGGCTTTTCGGAAGCGGAATTTGATAAGCCGGTCCCGGTCCTTTCCGGCGGCTACAAGACCAGGCTGGAGCTGGGAAAGCTCCTGCTCAGGGAGCCCCGCCTGCTGATGCTGGACGAGCCCACCAACCATCTGGACATCGCCTCCCTGACCTGGCTGGAGGGATATCTGAAGAACTGGACAAACGCCCTGCTGCTGGTCTCTCACGACCGCTATTTTCTGGACAGGATCGCCACAAAAGTGCTGGATCTGGACAACGGACATGCCCGCATGTATACCGGAGGCTATAGCGCGTTTTCCGAAAAGAAAGCGCAGATCCGCAAAGACATGATGAAGGCCTGGCTGAACAATCAGGCGGCGATCAGACATCAGCAGGAAGTCATTGCCAAACTGAAGCAGTTCAACCGGGAAAAATCCATCAAAAGAGCCGAGTCCAGGGAAAAGCTCCTGGAAAAGACGGAGCGCCTGGAAAAGCCGTTTGACGTGGACGATGCCATGCGCCTGCACTTTACGCCCTCCTGCGTGTCGGGCACCGAAGTGCTCTGCGCGGAAGACCTCAGCAAAAGCTATGGCAGCGAGCATCTGTTCTCCCATGTGAAGCTGGAGCTGAGGCGGGGTGAAAAACTGGCCATCATCGGTCCCAACGGCACCGGAAAAACCACGCTCCTGAAGATCATCGAGGGCAGCGAACAGCCGGACACAGGCTTTGTGGAATACGGCGCCAAAGTCCGGACAGCCTACTATGATCAGGAGCATCATAATCTGGATCCGGACAGCACTGTATTTGAGGAGATATCGGACGCATATCCGCGGATGACCGAGACCGAGATCCGCAATCTTCTGGCTTCTTTTCTGTTTACCGGGGACGATGTCTTCAAACAGATCCGGATGCTCTCCGGCGGAGAAAGGGGCCGTGTTTCCCTGGCAAAGCTCATGCTTTCCAAAGCCAATCTCCTGCTGCTGGACGAGCCCACCAATCATCTGGACGTCACCAGCCGCGAGATCCTGGAAGAAGCCATACGGAATTACGAGGGCAGCGTGGTCTACGTGTCCCACGACCGCTATTTCATCAACCACACCTGCACTTCCATCCTGGAGCTGGAAAACGGCCGTTTTGTGCTTTACCGCGGCAATTACGATTATTATCTTGAAAAGAAGGCGGATCCCTTCTTCGATCCGGACAAGGCCGTCAGCGGAAGTCCCGGAAGCATGTCAGGCGGCTCGCATGGCACAGGACCGGGAGCTGGAAAAGGCGTTCCATCCGCCGCAGCCTCCTCTTCCGCCCGGGACGTACAGGATAAACAGCCTCCCGGCAATAAGGAAGATTACGCCAGGCAGAAGGAAAGAAAGGCAAGGCTTCAGAAGCTGAAGAGCCGCATTTCCGCCTGCGAGGCAGAGATCCACGGGAAGGAAGAAGCCGTTTCGGAGATCGATGAAGCGCTCCGGCGTCCGGACATCGCATCGGATCACGTTGAACTGGAAAAACTGAGCAGCAGACGGACCGGGCTGGAAAAAGAACTGGAAGCGCTCTACCGCGAGTGGGAATCGCTGTCGGAACAGTACGAAGCAGAAAAGGAGCAGGGCAATGAAGGATGAGCAGCAGACCGTCAATGAGCAGACTTTCAATGAGCAGACCGGGCAAAAACAGGCGCCGGAAAGCTCCTATACAAAAGGCCAGAGGATGCTTGCCCTGCTTGGCGCAGGACTGCTTGCGGCGCTGGCGCTGCTTCTGATCGTGCTGCTGATCACGGGCGGCAGTGAAGGCGCGCTCCTTGCGGTACTCTTCTGCCTGATCGTGCTGCCCTGCGTCTTTTACATCATTATCCGCTACGCGAAGCACACCACCGGAAAGGGGCTTTAAGCACAAATCAACAGACCCCCGGGAGTCTTTCCCGGGGGTCTTTTCAGCTGATGCGCCAGCTCTTCTGTTCATTTACTGATCTGCGTATGTATCAAAATAGCCCTGAATGAATACGATGGGCGTTCCCTTGTCGCCGGAGCCGGAAGTCAGGTCGCAGAGCGATCCGATGAGATCCGTCAGCCTTCTGGGCGTGGTGCCCTGTGAAGCCATGCTGCCCTTCAGGCTCTTGTCCTTCTTGTGGATGGCTTCCTTCATGGCCGCGGTCAGTTCCTCACCCTTCAGCTGGCTGAAATCATTGTCCGCAAGGTATTTCAGCTTCAGCTCATTGGGCGTTCCCTCAAGCTTTTCCGTATAAGCGGGGCTCACGACCGGATCCGCCAGCTCCCAGATCTTGCCGACGGGATCCTTGAACGCGCCGTCTCCGTAGATCATGCAGTTCATCTTTACGCCGGTGGCCTTTTCCAGGCTGTCCTGCAGGCTGTGTACGAAAGCGCCGCAGTCTCTGGGGAAAAGCTTCACCTTGTCCTCTGTGGCCTTGTTGGAACCGTAGAGGCCGTAGGTCTCGTTGCAGCCGCTGCCGTTCACGGGCGCATTCATGATGTCCGCCAGGGTCAGGGCCTTCTCCGCGCCCGCCTTCTGCAGTCTTCTTCTGGAACGCTCCCTGGTGTGGATATCGCAGCAGAGCACGTTTCCTGTATACTTCAGGATCTCCCTGCAGTCATTCGCAAAAATGAATTCCACCTCGCAGCCCTCTCCGGCAAAGAGCTCCTTGTAGTACTCCACATAATCCACGCCGGTGAAGGGATGCTTCTCATAGCCGAAAAGCTCTCTGTATTTCTTCTCATCCAGGACGTCCGAATAGGGATTCACGCCCTTCTCATCCAGAAGGTCATCGTCAAAGAGGTGGTTGCCCACTTCATCGGAAGGATAGCTCATCTGGATGTAAACCTTGTCAAAAGCCCTGGCAATGCCTTTCAGGCAGATGGCGATGCGGTTGCGGCTGAGGATGGGGAACAGCACGCCGATGGTGTCCGTTCCGAATTTGCTGCGGGCATCTGCCGCTATATCATCGATGCCGACGTAGTTGCCCTGCGTTCTGGCAACCACTGCCTCGGTCACTGCAACGACGTCTTTTTCATGGAAAGTAATCTGCTGTTCCTTGCCCATCTCCAGGATGGCATCCGTAACGATCCTGACCAGATCGTCGCCCTCCTTGACCACAGGACATCTCACGCCTCTTGATACTGTTCCGACTGTTCTCATATGCATACCTCTTTCTCTGCAATGCCGCAAAGCAGCAGTTCAAAAAAACATTATGAGTATAGCACATTTTGAAATACCGATACAGTTTTTTTCAGAAATTCATAGCTTTTTTTTAGCTTCATCTCTATAATAGATTCCTGACGAAAGAGAGGAAAAGCCCATTCATGAATGATGATCAGCAGTACATAAGTGAATACCCGGCGCGGAAAGTTACCCGGAAAACCTTCCGGCTTGCGTTCGCCAACAGTCTGCCCATCATGTTCGCTTACCTGGTCGTCGGCTTTACCTTCGGCATCATGATGTACGAAAACGGATTCAGATGGTATCATTCGATGCTCTCCGCCATGACCATTTACAGCGGCTCGCTGCAGATCGCCATGGTCCCCATGATCGCCGCGCGCACTCCGCTGCCCGTCATGGCCGTTGCGTCATTTCTCATCAATTCCAGATACATGTTCTACGGAATCGGCTTTACGCAGCGCTTCAGAAAGCAGGGGCTGCTCTATCCCTATATGATCATTGCGTTCCCCGATGAGGTCTACGGCGTGTTTTCCGGCAAGCCCTATCCCAAAGACGTGGATCCCGTTCGCTGCGACCGCTGGACGGCTTTCATGTGCCACGGCGCGTGGATCTCCGGCAGTGTCCTTGGCACGCTCTTCGGGAATGTGCTTCCTTTCGACCTCACCGGTATAGATTTTGCCGCCACAGCCATGTTTGTCTGCATCGTCATCGAGCAGTGGATGAGCTTTACGTCTCATCTCCCGCTCCTGGTCGGCATCGTCTCCGGGCTTCTGTGCCTGTTCATTCTGGGACCGGATAACTTTATCCTGCCCTCCCTGATCTTAAGCCTCATTCTACTGCTTATTCTGAAATCGCGGATCGAACCGGCCTCAGCTTCAGCTGAAACCACCAGCACAGCCGGCGCCGCAAGCGGTCAGGAAGGAGGCAAGGCATGAGTCCTACAGCTGATTTCTACGGCATCGCGGCCATCGCGGTCTGCGCCATCGTCACCATGGGTATCCGCTCCCTTCCCTTCCTGGTGTTCAGAGGAGACAAGCTGCCCGAAAAAATCGAGTATCTGGGCCGAATGCTGCCGGGATCCATCATGGTCATCCTGGTCATCTTCTGTCTGCGCAATACGGACATCCACGCAAGGCCCTACGGACTGCCGGAGCTCGTCTGCGTGGTCCTCTGCGCGTTCCTGCAGAAAAAGCTCAGGAACAGCATCCCTTCCATCGCGATCTCAACGCTCTGCTATATGGTCATCATCCGGATGCTGGGCTGATGCCCCGCTCTTCTAAAGGGCAGGCGCCCCTGTGATTGCCGGGGCTTATGGCTCCGTGATCTCAAGGCCCGAGGTATCGTACATGACCCGGGCGTGGTTCTTCTTCAGCAATTCTTTTTTTACGATGTTTCCCGTCTGCGGATCCACCGTGCTCCTCCAGATCGTATTCTCCCGAAAGACCGTTTCTCCGTCTCTGATAAAGCGCTCATCTTCCGCGGCAATATGATAGCGGCAAGGCTGCTCTCCGCTGCTCCTCAGTTCGCCGTTCAGGTATTGCTCATCCGTCCATACCAGCAGCTGGTAATCCTGCTCCGTGTCATTGCGGAAGCGATAGTCGAGATAATTGTACATGATCGAGGTACCGGTTCCGAACGGCACCGCACGGCCGAAATCCGGGAACAGGTCATAACCGTCATGGTGATGATGTTCCGTGATCGTCAGAGGCGAATGCAGGATGAGCCAATGGATCAGATTCGTAAACTGGCACATTCCGCCGCCGGTGTCGCGGTCCGTACGGCCGCTCTTGATGACCAGGCCCGTCTTGTATCCGTATTTCGGCGCCGTGCTGCCCACCAGATGCCAGAAAGAAAAGGTCTCCCCGGGCCGGATCAGGATC
>Ga0129307_1001421_pt1 | contig 25554 bp, 28 predicted proteins | sample P1105metagenome_FD_94437 | JGI IMG/M metagenome (GOLD analysis project Ga0129307, IMG submission 94437) | Capybara group fecal microbial communities from Wisconsin, USA - P1105 metagenome | ecosystem: Host-associated > Mammals > Digestive system > Large intestine > Fecal | place: USA: Wisconsin...
ACGAAAAACACCTCCTATAAATTTTTTTCGCGAGTGGTACAAATGACTTATATGCCTCCCACTTCATCTATATATAAAAATACATAGTGCCATAATAATATAACATGTTTTTACATGTTTGTCCATACTTATTTGTCAAGTTCTATTTGAGTTAAGTCAACTTCAACTGTAGTTTCTTGACCAAATAAATCTATTGATACTTTTGCTTTATTATTTTCTTTATCTATTTCTAATACTTTACCAGCCATTAATTTGAATGGACCATCATTAATCTTAACCTTATCATCAACTTTAAGATCAACTTCAACTGGTTTATCAGAAACTCCTATTGTTTTTAGTATATTATCTATTTCATGTTTAAATAATGGGAATGGTTTAGCACCTTTACCAGATGATCCTAAGAAACCAGTAACACCTGGAGTATTTCTAACTACATACCAAGCTTCATCAGTCATAATCATTTCAACAAGTACATAACCTGGGAATAGTTTTTTAACTTTTTCTTTCTTTACACCATCTTTTATTTCTATTTCAGTTTTTTCAGGTACTATAACTCTAAATATATAATCTTGCATGTTCATTGATTGAATACGCATATCTAATTTTTCTTTTACTTTATTCTCATGTCCAGAATAAGTATTAACTACATACCATTGTTTTTCTTCCATCTTAGTACCTCCTAATTAAACCAACCACTTATAGTATGAGCGATAGCTTTGAAATCAATCATACCTATCAATACTATAATATATTGAATTAACATAAAGAATAATGCGAAGAATACTACTGTTAATACAGTTATTCCAACATTCTTCCATAGTTCTTTACCTTTACACCATCTTATTCTTTTTACTTCTGCTTTCATATCAGAAAAGAATTCTTTAATTTTTTCCATAATTTCACCTTTATTCCAAAATAAAAAACACTTTCTGTGTCTTCTTGGCATTAATATACCATAAATAACATGCTAAGTCAACGATTTTGAAAGGTTTTTATTGATTTTTATGTACTATATTATTAATTTTACTTTTTATTCTATCTAACTTTCTTTCAACTGCTTTTTCTGTTATATCCAAAAGTTGCGCTATTTCCTTATAAGTAAAGCCTTGCACCCTTAAATTAAATACATCTCTTTCACTCTCTGATAATACTTTATCTATTTTAGAAAACAATTCTTGCTTTTCTTCCATTTCAATAAACGACATTTCAGGATCTATATTTTTATCATCCAAAATTAATTCAGTTAAAGGTCTTCCTATAGAATTAATAGTAGTATCCAAAGAAATAGAATCATTTAAAAACTTATGTTTTTCTCTAGCAATATTACGTAAAAAAGTAGCAATTTGTCTATCTATACATAAATTTGCAAATGTATAAAATTGAACATTACTTTGATTCTTATAATCATTTATAGCTTGTGTAAGACCTAATCTACCTTCTTGAAATAAATCATTAAAGTCAAAACCTTTAGATGAAACAAAACTAGAATACTTTGATGCTTTCATTTTTATAATATTATCATATTTTTTAAAGAATATATCTCTTGCATCATCATTATTCTCTGATACTAAATATAATAATTCATAATCGTTTTCATCTTTATATTTTTTTGACATATTACTCGCCTTTCATTCTTTGTCTTACTACTTCATATATAGTTATTCCTGCTGCAACTGAAGCATTTAAACTATTAATTTTTCCAGACATAGGTATACTTATAATAAAATCACATTTATCTCCTACTAACCTTGATATACCATTACCTTCTGCACCAATTACTAAACAAGTTCTTTCATCATAAACAACATCTGTATAATTTGTACCATCCATATCAGTACCATATACCCAAAAACCATATTCTTTTAATTTATCTATAGTTTGCGCAATACTATTTACTTCAACTATATTAATATTATTAAGTGCGCCTGCAGATACCTTCATAACAGTAGAATTAATTTCTACACCTCTTCTTTTTGGAATTATTATGGCATCTACTCCTGCTGCTTCTGCAGTCCTTATAATCGCACCTAAATTATGTGGATCTTCTAAATGATCAAGAATAATTATAAATTTATCATTTAATAAATCATCTAACTTACCATATTTAAAATCTTCAATCTCTAAAACTATGCCTTGGTGATTACCTTTATATTTCTTATCAATATCTTTTTTATCCAATTTTATTGTCTTAATTTTATTCTTTTCTAAATAGTTTAAAATTTTTTTATCATCAAATGTTTTTGAAATAAAAACTTTTTTTATTTCTTTACCACTATCTATTACTTCTTCTGCTACATTTCTACCATATACTATCATTCTTTTACCTCCAATATAATATTAAACAATTCATTTATTCTTTCATTATTATGATTTAAATATAAAAATCCAAATAAACTTTCAAATCCTGTTGCCCATTTATATGTCACAATATCAGTATTTTTAGGATGAGAATACACACTAGCATTTCTCCCTCTTTTTGCATAATCTATTTCTTCATCAGTTAATAAATTATTATCAATAAAGTAATTGATATATTTAGCTTGATTCTTTGCAGTGACAAAATTCATAGCTTCTTTTTGTAATTTGTTAACTTTAGATATTCCTGTACTAATCAAATAATCTCTTACTTTTAATTCATATACTGCATCACCTAAATACGCAAGTGATATTATATTAATTTCATTTATCCCCATTATTCCACCGCTTTTCATGCATATATAATAACACATTTTCAAAAAAAAATAAAAGCATATATATGCTTATATTTTTTTACTATTATAAAACCTTAGAATAAGTACTATTAAAGACCCAAAAACAATTACAGTTAATGCTCCTAATAAAACATATTCTCTTATATTATTTCTACTTTTTTCTACATCAAAAATCATGCTTATATTTTTTTCTTTAGTATTATTATCCAATTTCCAAGTCAAAGTATTATCTGTTTTTGAATCCGAATTACTATATAATATCTTAAAAGGTGTATCTATATTTACATTTAACATAGAAATATTATAATTATTTATTAAATTATTAGAATTACTTTTATCTAGATACATAATAGATTCCCCAAATAATTGTATTTTTCCTTCTTTATATGTATAGTCAATATTATCAAAAAATTGATGATATAATTTACTATTAATAATATACTCTTCTATACTATTATATTTTTCATTATATTTTATTTCTACATTATTTTTTGTAACAGACACTTTATATTTATCTGAAGGTATCTTATTATTCTTAAATAAGTTTAGAGTTCTATTATATGTTTCATCATTTCTATCAACTTTTAATTTTAATTTTTCATCTACAGAAAAATCCTTATTAATTGTTAAATTATATGTACCAGAACAACCTGTTAAAAGGATAATTATAAATAATACTAATATATATTTAATTTTCTTCATATTATCCCTCATTTCTCTATAACAATATATCTTGATACTATAGAACTAATATCTGATGAATGCCAATCAAGACTATTTGTATTTGCTTTTATTACTGCGCCATAACCAGTGGTATTGTCTGGACATATATAATCATAATCTCTATCATTTGGATTTAAAATATTAAACTTACCTTCGTTATTGATTTTATAAAGAATTATATTACTTATTCCACAATCAACATTATTACTATACATATTAAAACGTGTTTCAGCCATTACAATATCTCCAGTATTTATTCTTACAGTTGCTTCTTGGTTATCAACTGATCTAACAGATACATTGTATTTTCTTGAAATAAGATTTAATAATTCATTAGTATCTACGCCTTTATCGCAATCAAATATTTCGTTTTCTAAACATAAATCTAATATTGAGATTGGATCTATTTTTTGTTTTAATTTTGCAGATAATAGCATAGAAACAGCAGTAATATTATTTCCAACATTCTTCATGTATACTTCTTTATTACCACAACTAATAATCTTTTTGCTTAAAGGAGATTTATTATTATTATAATAATATATTATCTCATTTGTACCTACATCAATAGTTTCAGTTGGTTCAACAAATTTTATATTGCTAAAATCAATAGGTTCTTTTAAAATTCCCTTAGTATTCTTATAATTATTAATTATTAACCCCTGAACATTCGAATTAGTAACACATACGTTATTTGTAATTCTAAGTACAATAAATAATAGTATTAATGCTACAGAAATGATATAGGCCCTATTGACATATTTTTTATCTACTTTATCTTTAAATAATAATATTACAAGAGGAACTATTATTATTACAAATATTTTAATAATCAAAAATATAAATAACGTTATTTGTTTTTCACACATATTATTTCCTCCTATTTTTTTAGACTATTATTTTTAAAAGAATAGATATCAAAACTTGGTGGAATATCTCCTCCAATATTTCGACCTAAAACAACTTCATATATTCCATCATTATTAAAATCTATGAATTTGTACATATAAACATTTTTAGTGAATGGAATTGTTATGTCTTGTTCATATGAATAAAATACTTTAAAATCATCATTAGTATTTAAAACAAAATATGTTTTATGAACTTTTTCTGATTTAATACTTGTTAATAAATATATTCTTTCTATTTTTCCATCACCATTAATATCAAATGTATACATTTTTGATCTTAAAAAATCTATATTCTTTATATTAAGATCAGAATTATTTATATTTTCTTTACTAGTTTTATCTACATTCCTTTCAGAAGCATCTTTGATTTTAATATTTGTATTTCTAGTTGCTGCGATAAAATCATCATTAAAACTAATTGAGTTATTATTCTTATCAAAAAATTTATAAGGAATATAAATATTTGGTTCTAATGAATACATAAAGGCATCATAAAAATCATTTTTTAAAAATACCTTTACTTTCTTATTAAATATTTTTTCATTTTTATTTTTTACTTTTATTTTCCCATTTACAATATCTACTTGTGTATAATGACCTAAATATACTTTCTTTTTACTATTATTATAGTAACTTAGACCAAATGATAATAAAACATAAATAATAATTAAACCTATTAATAACATAATTTGTTTTTTCATATGCTATACTCCTTCTTATTTTTTTTCTATAAAATAATAATACTTTGGATAATCTAAATATTCTTTAGAAAAGACATGACTACCATAAGGAGCCCATTCTGCTACTCCACTTCCACCTGTTTCATGATTATCATTCGAATCCGCTACCCTATAACCATCAGTTTGATTTCCAGCAAATACAGTTATGTAGTGAGCACCTGATGTCCATACACTTATTCCATTATACTTAACAGCATCAGAATAAACTGCTATATATGCACCACCATTAGCCAATACACTATCTAGTTTATTAAAATCTAATGGAGCATAATTACTATAAGTTAAAGATGATGTTACTCCTAATTCACTGTGCCAATCATTAAAGAATAAATTTATTCCATCAGTTGATTGGTTAGGTTGTTGACCTTTACTATAGAATTCTTCAGCAGTATTATACGGATAACAATAAGAACTTTCTGAATCATCACCTTTGTAATGAGCACATACTATAGATGTAGCTAAACTTCCACATCCCGCCTTACAAACTGACCCTGAATCACCAGCCCATGCATGACTACCCCATCTACTATCACATTGGAACCAATCAGTATGCCATAATCCGTTTCCTGTTACGGATGATGATCCACCTGAAGATGATTTGCTATTTCCTTGTGGAACATATATTGTTTCCCATTTAGGCATATGATAACTAATATTACTAGTACAAGAATATACATTAGAATCATATGTTAACATCTTATCACTTAAACTAAATATTAAATTCAAAATAACTGGTATAAAATAGATTAAAATAAAACTAATTAATCTTCTTATAAAATTTTGCCTTGAAGTTTTTATTTGTTTTGGTAAAGATTCTCCACCAACTACAATTTTAGTAAAATCTAAAATACCAAATATCATCAATAAAAAAGGTGCTACAACATAAAAGAAATTTAATCCATAATGAGCTATATCTTTTAATTTTGTTCCGAATACATTTGTACATTGATCCTTATTTTTCTCAACAATTTCTTCTATTTGTTTCTTATTACACTTAGTTTTTTCATCATTATATGAGAATATTTGAGACAAAACTAATGCCTTTTTTACATTATAATCATTACATTTTGCTACCTCAGATTCATCTTCAATATTATCACAATCCAACTCTTCTAATTTACTAACATAATTATTATATGATTCTACTGCATCTGAAATTTCAGAACATGTTACATCAGCATTTATATTAATTGGAAATAACAAAATAATTAAAACAATTAGTAATAATTTTATCTTTATATTTTTCATAGAATTACCTCAAAATTATTATATCATATTATGTATTTTTTACAAGAAAAAAAGTCTAGGTTAACTAGACTATTTAGTTTCTATAATTCCGTAATTTCCACTCTTTCTTTTATATAGAACACATATTTTTCCGGAATCAGAATCTTTATAAACAAAGAAATTATGACCAAGCATTTCCATCTCTATAATAGCTTCTTCTTCATCTATTGGTTTTAATTCTAAATTCTTTCTTTTTACAACTTTTTCTTCTTCTATAAATTCATCTTCTAAAATCAATTCAAAGTCTTCAATTACCTTTTTATTATGCTTTTTATTTATTTTATCTTTATTCTTTCTTATTTGTCTTTCTAGTTTATCTACTACATTATCAATAGCAGCATATAAATCTTCATTTACTGATTCATTTCTTAAAGTAAATGTATTAGTAGGAATAGTAACCTCTATCTTTTGATTTCTTCCTTCTTTTTTTGTTAGAACAGTTGCAGTAAAATCATCGTTATTAAAGTACTTATCTAACTTACTAAGTTTTGATTCAATATATTCTTTAATAGATTTTGTATTGTCTCCTCTAATAATATATTGCATAATATCATCTCCTTTTATATATTATACAATAAAAACTGCTAAAAAGCAGTACTTAATTCTTTTTGATTTACAGGAATTACATTCGCTGCCTGTAAACCCTTATCAGTTTTTATAAGTTGATAAGAAACCTCTTCTCCTTCTGATAAAGTCTTATAACCATCGATTTTAATAGATGTATAGTGTACGAATATATCTTCGTTATTATTTCCATTTATAAAACCATACCCTTTCTCATTATTAAACCACTTAATTATTCCTTTTGACATTTTTATTCCTCCTTCTTTTATGTCCAATAAAATGATACATCATATTATTACTATTTTATCTATTTTTTATACCAAAAAATTCGACATATTATATATCAAATAGCACAGTTTGTGAAAATGTATTAGTTGTATTTTCTGTTACTAATTCATATTTATTATTATTTTTTAATATATCTCTTATAATCATCATTCCAAATCCATGACCTTTTCCTTTTGTAGTATATCCTACACTTCCTATATTCTTAATATTTTCATCATTATCAATACTATTTGTAATATTAATTACGAAATACTTATCATCAATCTTGAAATCTATAGATATTTCTTTTTCTTTTGAAATAGATGCTGCATCTATAGCATTATCTATTAAAATGCCTAATATCTTTGTTAGATCTTTATAATCTTTTATTTTAAGATTACTAATAACATCTTTAACATCTTCATGAATATAAATATAACTTTTAATCTTTTTATCTTCCATTTTCTTATATTTACAATAAATAAGATTCTTAATTCCTCCTTGAGGTAAATGCGCTAACTGTCTAATTTCAAAATGTTGACCTGTTCTACATTCATCTATTATTGTATTTAAATATTCTTTTAGTTTTTGCTTATTATTAATATATCCTTGAATTACTAATAATTGATTATTAAATTCATGATTCTTTTTCCCTTGATCATTAATAATATTTTCATAATTAGACAGTATCTTAGATAAGTATTTGTTTTTAGAATTTATTTTAATGATAATAAATAGTAATAACATAATAATAAAAATACATATAAAAATATAAATCATATAAAAACCTCCAAACTATTTATATTTCACAAAATCAAATATACTAATTAGAAGTGATACAAAATAGTACAAATAAAAAAAGAACTTATAATTATTTATTAAGTTCTTTTATTTTCTTATTAATTCTATCTTTGATTTTTCTAATACCAGCGACAGAATAATTATATTTAAAAGCTAAAGAAACATCACTTATTCTATCTATATAAAATTCATAACATATTTTATATTTAATGTTATCTTTTTCTTCCACTTTTGATATTGTTTCTTCAAATAAATCCTCTGGCATACCTCTATATAAAGGTTTGTAAGTCTTCTTAACAAACTTAGATGTAACATATGATAGACCTACACCCAATATTACAGGAACCAAAATACTAATTCCCATAGGTGTAGTAATTCTATTTAAAGAAAAATAAGTTAGGTTAGATACAATGAAACAAATTGTCATACTATCAAAATGAAATGCTTTACCAAATTTTCCTTTTGATAACCAAAAAGAGGTTAATATAAATATACATTCAATTAGTCTATTATTTAATTTTGCAACAATAAGAATCAAAATAACACTTAATATATTCCAAATTAAACTAAGTATAATATAAATAATTATTGATATTTTATCTTCTTTAGACTTCTTTTTAAACTTTCCTAAATTACTTTGAAAGTTTTTTTGCAATCTTTTTAGCGATTTTTTTAAGTTTATCTTCTTTAGAGAAAATAAGGAAACTTCCATTCCACATAATTCTGCACCTCCCTTATAAAAGATATAAGAATAATATATTAGAAACATTAAAACATAATCTAAATCTAATATACTATTAAAAATAAAAGGTAATTGAATGTTAAAATATTTAATACTTCTAAGATACAATGATATAACCTGAATTACTGTATTAATTATTAAAAATAGTACAGTTCTTTTCAATATTTTTTTAAAATTTCTAAACTTATTATAAATTAAGCAAGTTAACAATAAAAACATAAAATCCATAATAAATATTATAATAGTGTTTGCAATTCTATTTTCTAACACTTTCATAAAAATTGCGATAAAAGCAAATAATATTGAGTATATTTTTGCTTTTTTACTATTATCAAGATTAGAAATACTAACAAACATATAAACATAGAAGTATATAGTTAAAGAATAATATACTTTTTCTAAATTGTATTTTAGAATTAACCTATTAATCTTTAACATTATTGGATTGTTCACATCTATTCCAAAATAATCTAACCCAACTATCTTAAGTATAACTATTAAAAGTAATACAAAAGCATACACTTTAATGGTTGCCCTTAAAAATTTTTGATAATCTTTAAACATTATGAAACACCTTACTTCATTAAAAAAAGATGTTAATTAAACATCTTATTTTCTTTCGCTTTCAATTATATTTTTAATTTTATATAATGTCAATGTCTTCTCATACGATAAAATTAGCGAAACGCTAACTTTTATTTTTATGGATTTTTTTCTTTATATCTTCACTTATTTTTTTTCTATCAAATATTATATTTGTTGTTAGTATAATCCATAATATTATTACTAATAGTATTATATATATTATTTGACCTAACTTTGGATTTCGTAATACATAAACTATAGATGCACTCGAAAATAATATTTGAATAAAATATATAATTAGAACAGTTTTAGTTTGATTGCCTGCTCTTTTTAATATTTGATGATGAAAATGTTCCTTATCTGCTTTTGCAAAAGATTCCTTTTTTAATAATCTTCTTATTATTGCAAATAACGTATCTAATATAGGTATTGCTAAAATCAATATTGGTACTAAAAATGATGTTAATGTAACATTTTTAAATCCTAATAGTGATATAACAGAAATTATATAACCTAAGAACATAGATCCACTATCACCCATAAATATTTTTGCTGGATGAAAATTATATACTAAAAATCCTAATGTTGCTCCAATCATAATTAAAGATAATGCTGCATCTAATCCATTATATATTCCCATTATACTTATTATAATAGATATTGTTATAAAGAATATTGTCGCAATACCACCTGCTAGACCATCTAAGCCATCTATCAGATTTAAACAATTAATTACACCTAAAATAAAGAATATTGTTATTGGTTTAGCAAATATACCAAAATTCATATAAAGACCATATGCTGAAATATCTTGCATAACTATATTTCCATAATATACAACAATAATAGCCGCAATTGTTTGTCCAATAAATTTTGAAAGAGGTTTAATAGGATTTATGTCATCTATCATTCCAACTAATATTAATACAAAACTACCTATTAAAATTGATATCATTTGTGGTGTTTGTGAACAAAATAACATATACCCAAGTAAAAAACCTAAGAATATAGCTAAACCTCCTAATCTAGGCATTGGTTCTTTATGAACCTTTCTTTCATTTGGAATATCCATAGCATTTACTTGTTTAGCAATCTTCATTACCACAGGCATTATTAATACTACAAATAAAAATACAACTAAAATTATTTTTATATTTTCTAATAAACTACTACTCATTAAATCACCTATTTTAATTATAACATACTAAAAAAATAAGTACTAGACTTATTTTTCTATTAGGTTTAGATTACTAAGCATAATACCTGTTCCATCTACTACACAAGTTAATGGAGATTCTGCTACTTTTACTGGTATTTTTAATTCATCATTTAATAGTTTATCAAGACCATCCAAAAGAGCACCACCACCAGTTAATACAACACCATTTTCTACAATATCTGCTGATAATTCTGGAAGTGTACTTTCTAATACATTTTTAGTTCCTTCAATTATTTCATATAAACTACCTTCTAATGCTTCATATATTTCATTTGAATTTATTGTTTTAGAACAAGGTAATCCTGTCTCTAAATTTCTTCCTTTTACTGTTTTTTTATTTTTTTTATCATCTTTAATTGCTGTTCCAATCTCTATCTTTATTTCTTCTGCTGTTCTTTCTCCAATTAACAATTTATACTTATCTTTTATATAATCTATTATTTTTTGATCAAAAGTGTTACCTGCTACTTTTAATGATTTGCTTGTTACTATATCTCCTAATGATAAAACTGCTATATCAGTTGTTCCTCCACCTATATCTATAACCATACTTCCACTAGGTTTTGAAATATCTAAACCCGCACCTACTGCTGCTACCTTAGGTTCTTCTTCAATATATACTTTTTTAGCACCTGTTACTTCTGCCACTTCTTTAATAGCTTCTTTTTCAACATCCGTAATATTTGTTGGACAACATATTAAAATTGTTGGTTTCGACAATGTACTTTTAGCTTGTACTTTTCTTATAAAATAATCTAACATCGCAACAGTTAATTCAAAATTCGCAATCACGCCATCTTGCAATGGTTTAATTGCTTCTACTTTCCCTGGTGTTCTACCTAACATTTTATATGCATCTTCACCTACTGCTAATACTTTTTTACTATTTGATTCCACTGCAACTACTGATGGTTCATTTAATACTATTCCTTCACCCTTAATATGAATTAATATGTTAGCAGTACCTAAATCTATTCCAATTTCCTTACTAAACATATTTACACCTATATTTCTTTTACTTTTTTATTATAAAGAGTTTCTGGATTAATATATTTTCCATCTTTTATTATTTCAAATAGTAGTGCATTTTTTAAATTAACATCCAAGGTAACTTCTCCACTTTTTCCTATTAAAGTATTTTGAGTTATTTGTTCCCCTTTTTTTACATTTACACTTTTTAAACCTTGATATGTACTTATTAAATTATCTTTATGTTTAATTTCTACTACATATCCTAGAATATCATCTTTTTTCAAATCTATTACTTCTCCATCTAATATTGATACTACTGCAAATTCTTCATCTGAATTATATAAAATTCCTGAATTTTGCATATAAGTATCTTTATAATAAATAATTGATTCTTCAGTATTATTTTCACTATCATAGAACTTTTTATATTCTTTTACTTTATCAGATTGAAATGGCATAATTATTACATCATCTTCACTTAGTGTAGGTAATGCATCATGAATAATACTATCATTTACATACACAAAATTTTCATCCATAATTATCGACTTATCCGTTTCTTTGTTAATTGTCGCTAATGCAACAAAAAAAGTAGATATTATAAATGCACTTAACACTGGTACTACAAATCCTTTTAATCTTTTTTTCTTCATTTTATTCACCTCATTATAATTTTGGTAAATAAAAATAAAAATATACTATAATTTTTTAATTTCTGTTCCTTGATAATAATATTTTAAAATTTCTTTATAATTTTTTCGATGCTTTGCTAGTGCATTAGCTCCATATTGACTCATTCCTACTCCATGTCCATATCCTTTTGTTGTTATTATAACTTCTTGATCACAGTTTTGTATATCAAAATCATTTGACCTTAATAATAGTTTTTTTTGAAAATCTCTACCTTTAAAATATGTATCATTTATATTTAAACTATATACTCTACCTGATTCTGTTTTTATTATATTATCTATCTTTAATTCATCATTATATTCTAGACCTAATAATTCATAGAATTCTGACTTTGAATATGATTTAGAAGTTAAAAAATTATCAGTTTCTTCTTTATCAAAACTACTATCTACTATTTTTAAATAAGGTAAGTCCGCTCCAAAAACATTTTTATTGTCTTCTGTTTTACCATTACTTGTTGAAAAGAAAAATGCGTAAATATAATCATCATTATAAGATATATATTCACCCTTAGTTTCTTCCACTATTTTTTTTATCTTATTATAATTCTTTTCATAATCAGACCCCCATTTTTCTTTTAATTTTTCATTAGAAGAATAAACTTGTGATAATGTATTATCAGTAACATCATATTCTTGATTTTTATTATTACTAATTTGTTTAAGTGCATATGTTCTTGACGCGACCGCCTGTGCTTTTAATGCATCTTCTTCAAACGTTACAGGTACTTCTGAAGAAACAACTCCTATCAAATATTCTTCTAAATCTTTCTCGATTATATCGTTATCTGTTAATATTCTAATTTTCATGTTATTAATATGATTATGATTAAAACCTGAAATAATTTTATTTTTTATTTTAAAAAATAAACTTGTTATTAATATAGGTATTAAAAAAAGACACAGTAAAAAAAGAAGTAACTTTTTCATATAATCACCAATATATTATATGTTATTTACTTCTTTCATATTCATTTATTTTATTAATTCTTCTAATGTGTCTTTCTTCGTTACTAAATTCTGTTTGTATAAAATTATAAACTATCTTAAGGGCTCTTTCATAATTAATATTAGCAGATAAAGAAATAACATTAGCATTATTATCATGTCTAGTATATATTGCATCTTTAATACTATTTACTTTAGCACATCTAATACCTTTAACTTTATTACAAGCAATAGATATACCTATTCCACTACCACATATTACAATTCCTAAACAATTATTCTTAACTACATATTCTCCTAATTTAAATGCATAATCAGGATAATCTCCAGATTCTTTAGTTTTTGTACCTAAATCAATTAAATCGTATTCTTTAATATGTTTTATTAAATATTCTTTTAGATCATAACCTCTATGATCAGAAGCAATTGCTATCTTCATATTATCACCAATTTTATTATACAAAAAAATTAGACATAAGTCTAATTATTTTTCTTCTTTATTAAATCCATATTTAGCATTGAATTTTTCTACATTACCTTTTTTAGATGCTCTTACTTGTTTTCCAGTATAGAATGGATGACATTCTGAACAAACTTCAACGTGAATTTCATCTTTAGTAGATTTAGTATCAAATGTTGCACCACAAGCACAAATTACTTTGCAATCTTGATATATTTCTTTCTTTTCTTTTGCCATTTTTATTTCTCTCCTCTCGCCATAACTAATAAAAGTTATAGAATTTTTTTAAAAATCTATTATATTATAACAACTAACAATATTTTATGCAAGTAAAATATTATTATTTTACTGTAATTCTACATCTGCACCAATACTATGTAATTTATCTACAATACTTTCATATCCTCTTAGAATATAATCAGCATTATTTATAATAGTTGTTCCTTCAGCTTCTAAAGCCGCTACTATTAAACCTGCTCCTGCTCTTAAATCTGTTGCATTTACTTCTGTACCTATTAACTTTGTAGGACCTTCAATGTATGCCTTTGATCCATTTACTTCTATTTTTGCACCCATTTTTCCTAATTCATATAAATTTAAGAATCTATTTTCCCAAATTGTTTCATCAATTTCTGATTCACCCTTTGCTTTTACCATTAGTGATGCTAAAACTTGTTGTAAATCAGTTGGAAAACCTGGATAAACTAACGTAATTATTTCTGTTGGATATACTTTTTTTGGTTGTTTAACAACTACATAGTCTTTTCCTACTTTAATTTTTACATTCATTTCTTTTAATTTTTCAAGTAATGAATCAATATGTTTTGGAACTAGATTTGTAACTTTTAATTTAGATGCACATGCTGCTCCTAAGATTATATATGTCCCAGCTTCTATTCTATCTGGTAAAACAGCATGTTTACAAGAATGTAAATACTCTACTCCTTCAATAGTAATTGTATCAGTACCTGCTCCTGTAATTTTTGCACCCATTTTATTTAACATATCTGCTATATTAGGTATTTCTGGTTCTTTAGCAGCATTCTTAATAATTGTTGTTCCTTTAGCTTTAACAGCTGCAAACATTATATTAATAGTTGCTCCTACTGATGCAAAGTCTAAATATATATCAGTTCCTACTAATTCATCTGCATCAATAATAATATGTTCTTCATCGCCAGTAATTTTAGCTCCTAAAGCTTTAAATCCTTTTAAATGAAGATCTATAGGTCTTTTTCCTATTGAACATCCACCTGGAAAACTCATTTGTACATGTTTATATTTTCCTAATAACGCCCCCATAAAATAATATGATGCTCTTAACTTTTTAGCTAACTTTGTTTTAATTGGTTTGTTACTAATTTCACTAGAATAAATAGTAACTTCATTATTTTCTTTTCTATCTATTTTTGCATTTAAATATAATAAAATTTCTTCTAAAGCATCAACATCTGAAATATTAGGAACATTAGTTATATCAACATTCTCATCACATAAAAGTGCAGCAGGAATTAATGCAACAGCACTATTCTTAGCACCACTTATTTTAACTTCCCCACTTAACTCTTTTCCACCTTTAATAATTAACTTACGCATAAAAACCTCCAAGTATATTATATATTATGAAAAATATATAAATTTGCTAAATTCATTTTATCATAAAGAATCGTGAAAAAAAAGAGAATACGTAATCATATACTCTTTTTTTACCCCTTTTTTACTTTCTTTTTTTCATTAACATAAAACTAATGTTTTAGGTTTATCTAATGATGAAGATTCTCTTCTCTTAGTCTTAATATCATCTAAAGTTTCAGCTTCTTCATCGCATTCAACTTCTTTATATTTATGATCAGCCATTGTAGTTAAATAATGAGCATAACTCATAATTAATCTTAATTGATCATTAGTTAAAGCATATTTTTCTAGTAATACTTCTTCTTCACCAGTATATGCTAAACCATTTTCAGTTTTTTCTGAATTACTAATTATTTCATTAATAGCACTATCTACTGTAGTAGCATCTAAAGTACCATTCAATGTCATATCAATAATATCATTCTCTAAGAATCTTTCTTCATTAGTTGCATTAATTTTAATATTTTCTTCTATTCCATTATATCCTTCTAAATAAATTACTTGAGGATTTGCTATTGCTGCAAATTGAAGAGCAGCATCACAAGTAGCAGCTATAATATATTCTTGCCCATTCTTATTTGTTCCACCTTTATTTCCACCATTTGTATTATAATCTGTTATTTCCATTTTTATAACATATTCATTAATCCTATCTCTATCATATTTTCCAGTTTCATTCATAGTCTTAATTTCATAATCTCTAAGTTCTTCAAATTCTTCTAATTTTTCAACAGTTGCTTTTCCACCTGCTTTATCTGTATCTATATATTGAGTTAATGATGGATATTCAATAATATTCCAATTATTTTCTTCAGAAACTTGTAATCCAATTTCAGAATCTTTTTCATATTCAATAGTATTAATATTATCCATTTTTTGAAGAATTGGACAATATTTTTTAACACCTGCATTACCCATAATTCTTTCAATATTTGCATATGCTTCTTGAGCTCTATCTTCATCTATTATTAAATTACCTTCTTCATCAGTATATTTATCATTAGCAACAAAGATTAAATCTCTAATTGAATCTTTATCCATTGCCATTTTATCATACCATTCAGCATTTGCTTCATAGATAGCATCTACTTCGTTTTCAATAGATGCATTAGAATCTATATCTAAATCTCCAGGAATAAATGTGTCTTCTGCTTTTTCTTCTGTAGTTACTTCTTCAGTAGCTTCGGTATCAGTTGCAGTTTCTTCTGAATTAACTATACTTATGTACTTATCATATTCATCTCTAGATATAGTTACTTCATCTTTTTTTCCACAACCTACTAAAGATGTTAATGCTAAAGCACTTACTAAAGCAAGAGCTTCAAATCTTTTATTTATTTTAAATCTTTTCATAAATCAAATCCCCTTTCATTAAATAGTATATGTTAAAACATATTCTTTTCCATTTGAAGAATAAGTTAAAATATCATCTTCATCTTCTTCTATATTATCTAAAGATGGAGTATCATCTGTTGGTTTATCTTCTTCAATTGTATCTTCATAATTAATCCAATCAGTGTAACCTGGAGTAACTGTTAAATCATTATCAATATCTATAGAATCATTATTTGTATTAGTATTAGTTTTATCATCAGTATCATCAACATTATCTAATGAAGGTGTATCATTGCTTTCAGTATTTGTATCTTTATCTGAATTTGTTGTATCATTGCAATCTGGAATAAAATATATTTTTTCATCCTTTGGATCTTCATCTATTTTATCTGTTGATGGTGTTACATCCTTTGGTTTTTCTTCTTCTGTTTTATCTTCATAATTTCCAGGTTTAATTTCTGATGGTTTTTCACTATCATCTTTTTTATCATTAATATCATGTGTTGTTTCATCTTTTTCATCTTCATCTACTTTATCTAATGATGGTGTTACATCTTTTGGTTTTTCTTCTTCTGTAGTATCTTTCTTTGGAGCTGGTTTAGTTCCTTCTTGTTCTGTTGGTTTATTGTCTGGAATTTTATGTGTAGTTTCGTCATTTTTATCTTCATCTACTTTATCAGTTGATGGTGTTTCATCTGAAGGTTTTTCTTCTTCTGTTTTACCTGGTTTAATTGTTGGTTTGTTTTTATCTGTTTCATCTTCAGTTGTAGGTTCTACAGGTAATTTACCATTATCATCTGTTGGTTTTGTTGTTTCAGGTATTATTTTAGTAGTTTCTGTTGGTTTTTCTGTAGTTGGTTCTGTATTATTAGTTGGTTTTGTTGTTGTAGTATCAGTTGGAGCTTTTGATGTTGGATTAGTATTATCTTTGTCTTCTTTAGTATCTTTCTTATCCTTATCATCTTTATTATCTTTTGAATCTTCTTCTTTTTTATCTTTAGTATCTTTATTAGTTTTATCTTTGTTATCTTCTTTATCAGTTTTATCCTTACTATCTTTAGATTCTTTTTCATCTTTATTAGATTCTTCAGTTGATTTATCATCTTTTGAATCATTTGAATCTTTCTTATCTTTAGTATCATCATCTTTAGTATCATCTTTAGATGTTGATATAGATTTATCGTTTCCTTTATTAATATTGTTATTTGAACAACTATAAAGACCCATACCAACTAAAGCAAGTACTAAACCTGTAGCAACTACTTTCTTAAATTTTCTAAATACTACTTTTCTCTTTTGATGAACATTATCATAATTACCACTAATTACTTCATCTATTAATTTTGCATTTTTTGCATAAGCCTTCTTTTCAATTAATAGATCTTTTAAATTACAATATTCAGTGTATGATAAGTTATCTTTATTTAATTTAGCTTTTATCTTATCTACGCTTACTCTTTCTAATTTTTCTTTTTGAGCAGCAAGTTTTAAAGATAATGCTGCTAATTCTTGAGCATTGGCATTTTTGTTCTTGGCTAATTTTTCAATTTTTAACATCAAATTTTCATACTTTGTTATTTTCATAGTATTTCCCCCCTTGAATAAACGTGCATTATATTAACACAAGTCGTTTTATTTGTCAAATTTTTGAAATACTTTATATAAAAACAAAAAAGACTATTTTGGATAGCCTACAATCATACTACCATAACACTTTGTTCCACCTATACCATCAGGGCCACTTTTGGTCTTATTTAACGTATCAATTAAATCAATTTCTTTAGTATTTTCAGTTAATGCTATTATAGATGCAACAATAGCTGGATCTAGTGCATGAATATTTACTTTTTTAGGACTAGATGCAAAATTTGCACCTGATTTTATTAGATTTTCAAAGTCAGACTGGCATGCTCCTGCAATTATCTTTAATTTATCTGAAGAAGACTCATATTTTCTAGCTATTTCTACTGCTTTTTCAAACTCTTTACTATTTTGATAAGAATTATTACTCTTAATATATACATCATGACCTGTTATTACTACTATATCTGGTTTTATATCATTTAAATAATTATGAATATTTTTTGATATAGTTTTTTCATTATTAAGTATTCCATATGATTTAATGCCTACTTTTTTATAATATTTCAAACAACGTCTTAAATAATCTTCATCTGCATCAATATGCAATATTTTACCTGGTAAATAAAAATAATCATCTCTATAGTTATCTGGTCTTATATCTATATTATTTATTATTTCTTCATCATTTAATCTATACTCTTCTTTTTTTAAATCTGATTCATCTGATGTTGCATATAATCTTATCTCTAGACCACTTAAATAATAAACATTATCTTTTATATCAATTACTTTAAATAAACAATCATTATTATATTTATTTCTAGAGACTATATCCCCTATATTTATCATATAATCACCATAATATTATATGCATTAAAAAAGAAGAAGTTATTCTTCTTCATATTTGTTACTTATATAAATGAAATCTTCAATAGTTAGTGATTCTGCTCTTACTGTTAGATCTTTATTTATTGTTTTTAAAATATTTTCTATTTTTTCTAAATCATAGCCCTTTAAATTATTTCTTAAATTTTTTCTTTTAAACTTAAATGAATCTCTTACTAACTTAAAGAATAAATCTTCATTATTTGCTTTATATTTGTTATGTCTCTTAAATTCAATAATTGCACTATCTACATTTGGTTTAGGTATAAAACAGTTTCTAGATACATCCATAAGTTTCTTAATATCAAAATAATAATTTAAGAATATAGTTAATGAATTATATTCTTTAGAATTAGGTTTAGCATTAAATCTATCACCTACTTCTTTTTGTACCATTACTACTATTTTTTCCACAGGAATTTTATCCTCTATTAATTTAGTAATTATTGGTGTTGTTATATAGTATGGTAGATTCGCAACTACATATAGTTTTTTAAAATCATACTTTTTTATATCTAAACTAGGATTACTCTTAAGAAAATCATTATATATTATTTCAACATTATCACGCGTTTCAAGTTGTTTATCTATTATTTCTTTTAAGGATTCGTCTATTTCGTACCCTAAAACATTTTTAGCTTTTTCTGATAAATAATAAGTAAGATATGCTGCCCCTATTCCTATTTCTATAACTAATGTATCTTTATCTACTTCTGATTTTTCCACAATATTTCTAAGTATATTTTCATCTTTTAAGAAATTTTGTCCAAATTTTTTCTTAAAATTATAATCTTTTATTAATTCTTGATTCATATTCTATATAACTCCTTAGCATTATTAGTAGTTATTTCTTTAACTTCTTCTACTGACATATTCTTTATTTCTGCTATTTTTTCTACTATATATTTTAAGTTTAATGGTGAATTTGTTTTTCCTCTATTAGGCTCTGGAGATAAATATGGACTGTCTGTTTCTATTAATATATCTTTAATATCTATATTTTGAACTACTTCTATTCCTTTTTTATTATTTTTATAAGTAATAGGTCCATCAATACCTATCTTAAAACCTAGTTTTATAAATTCTCTTGCCATTTCTAAACTACCTGAATAACAGTGCATAGATCCTTTATGAATATCCATTTCTTTTAATATATCATATACATCTTGTATAGATTCTCTAGCATGAACTATAACAGGTAAATCATATTCTTTAGCTAGTTTTAATTGAGCCTTAAAATACTTAATTTGCTTATCTTTATTATCTTTTGTCCAATAATAATCAAGGCCAATCTCTCCAATTGCGACTATTTTTTCATTTTTTATTAATTTTTCAAGTTCTATAAGGTCTTTTTCTTCAACTCTATCTATTGTGTCATAGTTTAAACCAATCGCTGCATATACATTTTTATATGTTTTAGAAAGACTAATTATATCTTTACTAGATCCAATATCCACAGCATTAACTATCATAGAAATATCTTGCTTTTCACACTCTTCAATTATTTCTTTATAATTAGACATTTCTTCTTCATAAACATGACAATGTGTATCTATCATTTTTCTTCACCTAAAAAGATTATACCATAATTAGTATAATCTTTTAATTATTTATTAGTAGAACCAATTCCACCTGTTCTTTCACCATCAGCTTCATCATCATCTGTTAATAGGTATTTTTGAAATATTCCTTGAGCATATTTATCACCTTTTTCAACTTTAAATACTTTTTCTCCCTCATTTTTTAAAGCTACAAAAATATGTCCTTCGTTATCAGGATTATTATAATAATCTGAATCAATAATTCCGGTTTGATTACATAATCTAATATTATATTTAAATCCCATACTACTTCTAACTAAAATAGCTAAAAATTCATCACCATTCATATCTGCTTTTATACCTGATGGTACTTTAATAATTTCACCAGGTTGTAATTCAAATGAAAATGGACTTATAAAGTCATATCCTGCAGAATGTTTAGTTGATCTTCTTGGTAATTCTATATCAGAATAACTACATTTATCTTTTAAAACCTTTTCATATTCTTTTTCACTAATTCTTTCAAATTTTCTCATATTATTACTCCTATCATACATATATAATTATACCATATTTTATATAGTATTTATATATTTTGAAACAATTTCTAAAAGTAATTTATCTTTATCATTTATATCTTCATCTATAAGAAGAATTAATCCAACTTGATTACTATCAATTATTAAAGGTTTATATATAAAATTTGATTCTATTTTATATTCATCTGTTATATTTATATTCATATCTAATTCTTTACGATTAATTATATACTCTTTTAAAACATTACTTATTTCCTTATTTATAATTGATTCTATATTTGAATAAATAACTTTATCTCTATCAGTAACAACTATTATTTTATTACTTATATTCTGTACTAAATTACATAACTTAATCAAATCTTTCTCTTTTTCATTTAATAAACTATGTTTTTTTAATACTATTTCATCACTGTTTATACTTATTTCCATATTTTCATTATTTTGAATACATAATGACCTTCTTATTTCTTTAGGAATAACAATTCTTCCTAAATCATCTATTCTTTTAATAAAATTCATTTAATTCACCTATTTTTATTGTGGAAAAAAAGATAGTAATTATACTATTGTGATATAATTAATTTAGGTGATATTATGGATGAAGTTTATAATAATAGTATTCTATTAATTGGAGGTATGGCGATTGGTAAAAGCACTATTGCTAAAGAAATAGCTAAAAAAACAAATATGCCATACATTTCTACTGACGCTTATAAAGATAAGCTTCTAGATAGTTATAAATCATATTCTTTTGAAAAACAATTAAAAATAAGAGAAAAATATGGATATAAAGGAGAAAAGGAATTTTTACTTCCATATTTGTTAGAATCATTCAAAGAATTATTAGATAATCTAAAAGAACCATCTGTTATTGATATAGGAGCTCTTAGTACATTTATTGTTGATGAAAATTTAAGAAATAAACTTTCAAACTTTAAACATGTTATTTATCTTTATACAGAAAATGTTGATGAAATAATGAATAGAAGAAATATAGATAAAAACTCTGAACTTGGAGTAATCTATTTAGAAACTCATAATAATTTAATAAATGAAGAGATTTCAACTAAATCAATAAATGTTGATAATAAAAGTATAGAAGAAATAATAAATGAAATAACAACAAAAAAGACATTAGTTTAATGTCTTTTTTATATAATCTAATAAATCAGTAAAGTAATATATGAAGTGTTTATCTAGCCCACTTAATAATAGTTTTATAAATAATCTATCATTTTTATAATTAAATCTAAATTTATCAGATAATTTAGAAGCATATACAAATAAATCTGATACATCTAACTTATCAACTATATCTTTATTAATAGATAATTCTACATATAGATTATTTTGAACTACATCATTTATATTAAGCGATTTAGCTTGTTTTTCAAACCATTCACTATACATATAAACAATTACATCTTCTTTTAATTTACCAAATCTATCTTCAAGTTCAGATTTTACTTCTTCAATCTTTTCTTTAGAATCAATCTTATTAATGATTTTATGTATTTCAATCTTTAATGAATCATTATTAACGTAATTATTAGAAATATGAGTTGATACTTCTATTAATGGTTTTTCATTTTCTATTACTTCTTCTTTTATTTCTAAACCTTTTAATCTCGCAACTTCATCATTAAGAATCTTAACATATAGATCATAACCTACTGAATCTATAAAACCTGCTTGTTCTGAACCTAATATATCTCCTGCACCTCTTATAGATAAATCTCTCATAGCGATAGAAAATCCACTTCCAAGCTCAGTAAATTCTTTAATAGCATTAAGTCTTTTAACCGCAGTTTCATTTAATACTTTAGTTTTACCATACATTAAATAAGCATACGCAATCTTATTACTTCTTCCTACTCTACCTCTTATTTGATAAAGCTGTGATAAACCAAATCTATCCGCATCGTATATTATTAAGGTATTAACATTAGGTATATCAATACCTGTTTCTATAATTGTTGTGCATAACAAAATATTAAATTCATTATTAATAAAGCTGTTCATTGTGTCTTCAAGTTCTTCTTTAGACATTTGACCATGCGCAATTCTAATATCAGCTTCTGGTATTAATTTTTGAAGTTCCATTCTCTTTTCTTCTATATGTTCTACTCTGTTATATAGAATAAATACTTGTCCATTACGAGACATTTCTTTATATATAGCATCTTTCATAAGAGCGTTACTTTCTTCAACAACATAAGTTTGAACTGGATAACGAGATGCTGGTGGAGTTTCTATTAATGCTAAATCTCTAATACCAACAAGTGACATTTGAAGTGTTCTAGGTATTGGTGTTGCACTTAAAGTAAGTACATCAACACTAGCTTTATATTCTTTTATTCTTTCTTTATGAGTAACACCAAATCTTTGTTCTTCATCTATAACAAGTAATCCTAAATCTTTAAACTTAATATTAACATTTAATAATTTATGAGTACCAATAACAAAATCTATTTTACCTTCTTCTAATTTTTGATATATTTCTTTTACTCTTCTTTGTGAAGTATATCTATTTAATAAAGCAATTTCTATACCAAAACTTTTAAATCTTTCTAATGCATTAACATATTGTTGATTAGAAAGAATAGTTGTAGGACAAAGATACGCAACTTGTTTACCAGATGCGATTGCTTTAAAGATTGCTCTAAAAGCTACTTCTGTCTTACCATAACCAACATCTCCACATAAAAGCATATCCATAGGTACTTCTGATTCCATTGCTTTTTTAATCTTTTCTGTTGCAATATATTGATCTTTTGTTAAATCATAAGCAAATTCAGCATCAAATTCTTTTTGTAGATCATCATCTTTCTTAAAAGCAAATCCTTTTTGCATACTTCTTTCAGCAGAAATCTTAATTAATTTATCAGCAATATCTTTAACTTTATTCTTAATTCTTAGTTTTGTCTTTTGCCATTCAGTACCACCTAGTTTATTTAGTTTAGGCGCAAGACCTTCTTTACCTGAATACTTACTAATTAAATCTATCTTTTCCACAGGGATAAATAATTTATCTTTTCCTTGATAACTAATTTCTAAATAATCTTTCTTATTACCATTTTTAGTAAGAGTTTTAAGACCATTATAAACACCAATACCATGATTAATATGAACTACATAATCTCCTACTGTTAAATTATTAAGGTCTTTTATCTTAGAACCTGCTTTATATTTATTCTTATAATTAACATTCTTTATCTTTTGACCAAATAATTCATTTTCAGTGATAAAAATGTATTTACCTATTTCAAATCCTTCATCATAGTCTTCTTTAATTATATTTAATTCATTTTCATAAATATGATTTATATCTGTTACTCTTGAATCAATTTCTAAGAATTTTTGAACATTTTCTATTTTCTTATTACTATTTAAACAAATAATTATAGTTTTCTTTTTAAATAGTGATGTTTTAATATATTCATTAATAGCATTAACATTAGATTTAAAATTCTCTATATTTTTTGCACCTAAATTATATATCTTATCTAATTTAATACCAGATAGTAAGTTATCCACAGTTAAAAGATAAACTGTATCTTTAAATTTAATATCTTCTAGATTAAACATATAATTAGTTTTGCATTTTTCATCCAATGCTTGATCATAGTCAAATATCTCTTTTCTTAAAGAAACATATGAATTATTTAACTGGTTATAATCTTTTATAATAGTAATAGGATTATCTAGATAATCAAATATAGAATATACTTCTTTAGTAACAAGAGGTAAATACTTTTGTTTTTCCTCTATTTCTATAGCTTTTTCATTTATAAATTCTGAATATGTATTAATATTAATCTCTTTTATTTCTTTGTCTGATCTTTGAGTACTTGGATCAAAATATCTAATTGAATCTATTTCATCTCCCCAAAACTCTATTCTTATAGGATTATCTTCTTTTATAGGAAATATATCTAGTACAAATCCTCTAGATGCGATTTCACCAGTATTTGTAACGGTAGTCTCTGGATTATATCCTAAAGACATTAATTTAGATACTAGTTCATCTTTATTAACAGAATCTCCTTTTTTAAGAGTAATAATACTATCTTTCCATAATTTTTTACTTGGTAAATATCTAAGTAATCCCATTAAATTAGTAATTACTATATTACTTTTACCTGTGGATAATTCATTTAGAGTATTTAATCTTATAGATAATAAATCTGGTGATATCGCTAAAGCTTCACTTGTTAAAAAATCATCCATAGGAAATAAATAACAATTATCATTTAACTTGGATAATGATTGATATATAACATTTGATTCATATAAAGAATTAGTAACAACTAATATATCTCTATTAGTTTTTTTATAGATATTAGACACTGAAAAAGAGATTAACTCATTAGTTAATCCTGTTATACCAATATTATTAAATTTTTCAAT
>Ga0129307_1001422_pt1 | contig 25524 bp, 18 predicted proteins | sample P1105metagenome_FD_94437 | JGI IMG/M metagenome (GOLD analysis project Ga0129307, IMG submission 94437) | Capybara group fecal microbial communities from Wisconsin, USA - P1105 metagenome | ecosystem: Host-associated > Mammals > Digestive system > Large intestine > Fecal | place: USA: Wisconsin...
AATGTAGGCTCAGACGCGCCTTTGGCTTGTCCTTGCCTCTCCAGAAGAACTCAATAGAAGCAACGGATTAAAAGAAAGGCACATTCCTATTTTTTATTTAAAAGAACCCGTCAGCCACGGGTTCTTTCCATCAGCCAGTGACCAGTGACCGTTGACCAGTGACAAAAAGGGGCTGTGAAAAAATGAAAAATCATTTTTTCACAGCCCCTACAGCCCCCTATTTCCCCTCATGGGTCCCCAGCTGGATGGTCACGCAGGCAGCGATGAGGAGAGCGTAGATATAGTAGCAGTATTTCATCACTTCCAGAGGCGAAGTGCCTGCCAGCTGGGTGACGATCAGCATCCCTCCGTCATGGGGCATGATGCACAGGAAGCTGCAGGCGAAGATATCCACCAGGCTGGCCAGCCGCTTAGGCGCGATATCGTACTTCTTCCCAATGACCTTGGCGATGGGACAAGTGACGATGATGGCGATGGTGTTGTTCACCATGGCGGCCGAAAGGATCCCGGAAAGGAGACCGATGCCGTATTCAGCTCCCTTCCGGCCATGGATCCAGCCGGTGATCTTGGCCACCAGCCATTCCACACCCCCGTAATACCGGACCAGACCGATGATCCCAGAGACCAGGATGGCCACCATGCTGATGGAGAACATATCCGCCATCCCGTCTCCCAGCCCTTTGGACCAGGTGAAGATATCCACCGTTCCCTGGGAAAGGCCGATGCCTCCGGTCAAAAGGATACCGCCGAATAGCACCAGGGCCACATTGATCCCCAGAAGAGCCAAGACCAGGACCACCACATAGGGCAGTACCTGCAAGATATCGTAATCCCCCACCTGGATGCCGCCCTGGACCTGGCCGCTGACCAGATAGAACAGCACCAGGCTCACCAGGGCTGCCGGCAGGGCAATGGCGAAGTTCATCCGGAATTTGTCCCGCATTTTCGATCCGCACCCTTCTGCCGCTGCAATGGTGGTATCAGAGATCATGGACAGGTTATCCCCGAAATAAGACCCGCAGATCACCGCGGCGCACACCGCTGCTGTATTGAGGCCGGCTCCCTGGGCTACACCGATGGCCACCGGCGCCATGGCGGCAATGGTCCCCATACTGGTACCGATGGCGGTGGAGATGAAGCAGCAGATCAGGAACACACCAGGGATCAAGAAAGCAGGCGGGATGAACTGGAGACAGAAGTTCACCACGCTGGTCTTGCCTCCGATGGCAGCGGCCGCCCCCTGGAATCCCCCGGCCAGCAGGTAGATCAGCACGATCATCATGACCCCGGGATCCCCCATACCGGTACAATAGACCTTTAGTTTTTCATCGATGGGACCTTTCCTCCAGAGATAAAACGCCACCAGGGTACCGGCTAGGAGCGCCACGTGCCGAGGCAGGAAACTGAAGGGTTTGGGGAACCCCAAGAGGGTGAAACAGAGCCCGCAGCCAATATACAACCCCAAAAAAACCAGAAGGGGCAGGAAGGCCAGCCCTCCCAGATTGCGGCTTTCATCGTTTTTCATGCTATCTTCCTTTCTAAAAAAGGGGACTGTTGCCTGCGCAACAATCCCCTGTCACTGGTCACTTGTCTCTGGTCACTGGACGTTGGAAGGAACCCGGGCTGCGGGTTCCCAGATAAAAAAAGCAGGAAGGTACTGAAAGTAGAAACTATGGTTTTATCCGTAGAAAGCTAGAATTTGTACATCCAAAAATTTGCTTGCAAATTTATCCTTCAGCCAGTGACAAGAGACCAGTGACGGGCAGCTTTGCTGCCCCTAGACAGAGGGGATGTTGCATTCCACGTGCAACATCCCCTTCTTGTGTCTGATTTATTTCGCTCCGACAGCCTTCAGCACATCGTTGGTGATATCCACGCCGCCGTCAACTACGGCACCGGCGCTGAGCACCGTATTGATGCCCTTTTCCTTGGCTACTTTGTGGACAGTATCCAGGATCTTCTTCCGGATGGGATCGAACAGGTCCTGTTCTCTCTTGGCGATCCGTTCCGTCAGGGTATTGTCCAGGGCCCGTTTGCCGTTGTCATCCAGGCTGGGGGCCTTTTCTTGGAATTCCTTTTGGGCTTTCTGCTGTTCCAGGCTCATAGCAGCCCGGGCAGAAGCGAAATCAGGATGGTGGGAGAATACCGTATTTAAATCCACATAACCGATGGTGTCAGCCGCATAGGCCGTAGCCGGTACCAGAGCGCCGGAGTATCCCACACACACCAGCAATGCCATAACCAGTGCCATAACTTGCTTTTTCACGTAAAATCATCCTTTCTGTGTGCAAACTTGCAAAGTTGCAAAAAGAGAATCTAACAGGAGTCATTATATCATGAGTGGTTTTCGGGCGCAAGAGAAAAAGGGACTGTGGATTCCCACAGCCCCTTTTCGTCATACGTCATAGGTCATACGCTTCTCGAAATCAATTTTTCCAAATTGATTTTGAAATGTAAAAACCGGTTATCGGATTCCACTGATTTCCTAAATTCAGAGCCAGCAAAGCTGGCTTCCATCGGCGTATGACGTATGACGTCTGACCTATGACCATCTTTTACGCCAGCTCGTACCCTGCGTCTTCGATGACCTTCTTGAATTCAGCCTGGGGGATATCCCGGTCCGCCGTCACTTTGGCGGTGCCTTTTTCCAGGTTTACGTCTACGGCAGAAACGCCGGCCATGGCTGCCAGGGCATCATGGACATGTTTTTGGCAGTTGACACACATCATTCCGTTGACTTTCAGTTCTTTTTCCATTCTTTTTTCCTCCTTCAGGTTACACAGGCAATAGGCCATTTTTTCATTTCATCAGTTTCTGCAGGGTTTCGCACAGCTCATCCACTACAGAATCATCCCCGGCCCGGATATCGTTCACCACACAGGATTTGATGTGGTTGGCCAGGAGCTTTTTGTTGAAGGCATTGAGACCGTTGGTGATGGCGCTGACCTGGGTCAGGATATCCACACAGTACCGGTCCTCTTCCAGCATCTTTTTCACTCCCCGCACCTGGCCCTCGATCCGGTTCAGCCGGGTGATCAGATCCTGATAATCCTTACATTCTTTATCCCGCACTGTCTTCAGATGTTCCATGGTACTATACCTCCGTTACGTATATTGTAATCGGAAGGAAAGGGATTGTCAAGATGACAATCCCTTCTTAGATTTCGAGATGCTGTCACTGGTCACTGGCCGATGGAAAGAATCCGTAGCTGACGGGTTCTTTCGAATAAAAAATAGGACTGTGTTTTTCTTTTCATCCGTTGCTTGTCCAAGAGTTCTTCTGGAGAGGCGAGGACAAGCCAAAAGTGCGTCCGAGCCAGCATCATACAATGAAAGGCAGCCACAACCCGGCTGCCTTCCTTTGTCCAGTGACCAGTGACAAGTGACCTTCAAATTCCGGCTCACTCCACCGCTTCGCAGCATTTCGCGCAGAGGGTGGGATGCTTGGGATCCTGTCCTACGGTCTTGCTGTAGCACCAGCACCGTTCGCATTTCTCCCCTTCAGCGGCTTCCACCACCACTTTCAGGTCGTCCCGGCCGGTGGCTTCCCCGGCTTCGGTGAGTCCTTCGTGGACTTCCGCCTGGGACACGATCAAGAGGGTGGGCAGATCTTTCTCCACGGCCTTCAGTTCCGCCAGGGCATCCCCGGTGGCATACAGTTCCACCTTGGCATCCAGGGAATGGCCGATGGTCTTGGCCCGCCGGGCCCCTTCCAGCACCTTGGTGATCTCGCCCCGGATGGCGATGAAGGCATCCCATTTGGCTTTCAGGTCTTCCTTCACGTATTCCGGATGGGCCTGGGGCCAAGGCAGCATCTGGACGCTTTCCGGCGCATCCGCCGGTTTGTTCATATATTGGTAGACTTCTTCCATGGTGAAGCTCAGCACAGGCATCAGCATCACCACCAGTTCCCGGAGGATCTGGGTCATGGCCGTCTGGGCGGACCGACGGGCTTTGCTGTCCTTCCGGCTGGTGTACAGACGGTCTTTGATGATATCCAGGTAGAAAGAGCTCATGTCCACCGTGCAGAAATCGTGGATGGCATGGAACAGCACATGGAAATCGTAGGTCTCATAGGCTTCGGTGACCGCCTTCTTCAGAGATTCGAAGCGCATCAGGGCCCATTGATCCAGTTCTTCCATTTCCCCGAAGGGAACCTTTTCCGTTTCATAATCGAAGTCGTGGGTATTCCCCAGGATGTACCGGATGGTGTTCCGGACTTTCCGGTAAGCTTCCGCCAGCTGCTTCAGGATCACCGGAGAGATCCGCACATCCTGCTTGTAGTCGGAAGAGGCCGCCCAGAGCCGGACGATATCGGCGCCGTATTGGTCGATGACTTCCTGAGGCACCACCACGTTCCCCAGGGATTTGGACATCTTCCGGCCTTCCCCATCCAGCACGTAGCCGTGGGTCAGCACGCTCCGGTAGGGAGCTTTGCCGGTGACAGCCACGGAAGTCAGGAGGGAGCTCTGGAACCAGCCTCTGTGCTGATCGCTGCCTTCCAGGTACATGTCAGCGGGCCAGCTCAGTTCCGGACGGCGCTTGCAGACCCCCATATGGGAGGAACCGCTGTCGAACCACACATCCATGATGTCCTTTTCCTTCCGGAAATGGGTGCCGCCGCATTTGGGGCATTTGGTCCCTTCCGGCAGCAGTTCTTCTGCCGTATGGTTCCACCAGGCATCACTGCCTTCTTTGTCGAAGATATCGGCGATCTTTTCCACCGTGGCTTCATTGATCAGGGGTTCTCCGCAGTCTTCGCAGTAGAAGATGGGGATGGGCACGCCCCAGACTCTCTGCCGGGAAATGCACCAGTCATGACGGTCGGCCACCATGTTGTGGATCCGGGATTCGCCCCAGCTGGGGATCCACTGGACGTCTTCAGAAATGGCCTTCAACGCTTCATCCCGGAACCCGTCCACAGAAGCGAACCACTGCTCGGAAGCCCGGAAGATGATGGGGTTCTTGCAGCGCCAGCAGTGGGCGTACTGGTGATGGATGGTCTTTTTGCCCAGGATGGCATTCTGTTCCGCCAGGTGTTTGATCACCAGGCCGTTGCTGTCAAAGACGAATTTGCCCTGGAACAGTTCCCCGGCTTCTTCCGTGAAGCAGCCCTTCTGGTCCACCGGGCACAGGATGGGCAGCTTGTATTTCAGACCGGTGAGATAGTCCACGTCCCCATGGCCGGGAGCCGTATGGACGCAGCCGGAACCGGCTTCCTTGTCCACATAGTCCGCCAGCACCACCAGGGATTTCCGGTGGTTGTATTCCGGGAAGGGATGTTCACATTCCGCATATTCAAAGGCACGGCCCTTGGTGGTCCCCAGCACCGGCCCGAATTCTACGCCGCATTCCTGGGCCACTTTGTCCACCATGTCGGCGGCCATGATCAGCACTTCCCCGTTGTATTCCACCCAGGCGTAGTCGAAGTCCGGGTTCAGGGCCACCGCCACGTTGGCAGGGATGGTCCAGGGGGTGGTGGTCCAGATCACCATATAGGCTTTCTTGCCTTTGGCGGCTTCCGGGGTCAGCCCGTTATCCTTCACCAGGGGCATCTTCACGAAAATGGTCGGGGTCTTCTGGTCAGCATATTCGATTTCCGCTTCCGCCAGGGCCGTTTCGCAGTGGGGGCACCAGTAGACAGTCTTCTTGCCTTTATAAATGTAGCCTTTGTTGGCCATGGTGCCGAACACCCGGATCTGTTCCGCTTCGAAATGGGGATCCAGGGTCACATAGGGATGGTCCCAGTCACCCAGTACGCCCAGCCGTTTGAAGTCTTTCCGCTGGGTATCGATCCACTGGAGGGCATATTCCCGGCACATCTTCCGCAGTTCCACTGGGGACAGCTTGTGGCGGTCCACCCCAGTGGCCTTCAGGCAGGCATGTTCGATGGGCATGCCGTGGGTATCCCAGCCGGGGACATAGGGGGTATCATATCCCTGGGCGTATTTGTATTTGATGATGATGTCCTTCAGGACTTTGTTCAGGGCATGGCCCATGTGGATCTTGCCGTTGGCATAGGGAGGCCCGTCGTGGAGGACGAACTTCTTATGGCCGGCATGGAGTTTCTGTTTTTCTCCATAGATATCGTTTTTATACCAGAAATCCAGGAAATCCGGTTCCCGTTTGGGCAGCCCTGCCCGCATGGGGAATTCCGTTTCCGGAAGATTCAAGGTCGCTGCATATTTGTCATCTTTTTTGCTCACTGCTTTACACCTCCAAAAAAATAAGTCCCGTCCCCCGAAAGGGACGGGACAAAGGGCCCGTGGTACCACCCTCATGACAGCTGCGCTGCCACTCTGTATGAGATAACGATCATAACCCGGGACCATCTACTGCTGGTTCGATGACCGGCTCCAGAGTGATCTTCTTCCACAAGGCCTCCTGCCCGGGCTCCCACCCTCCCCGGATCGCTGCACCAGCCCAGCGGCGTACTGTCTCTGTCATCGCCTGTTGGTATCAAATTCTTGTTTATTATACACTTCTTCTACAGGGAGGTCAACTGGAAAAGGGGGTATGAGAAAATTCACACCCCCGGTCACTGGTCACTGGTCTCTTGTCACTGGTCACTGGCCGATGGAAAGAACCCGTGGCTGACGGGTTCTTCCGAATAAAAAAATGTGCTTTTCTTTTCATCCGTTGCTTGTCCAGAGTTCTTCTGGAGAAGCAAAGACAAGCCAAAGGCGCGTCCGAGCCACCATTATACAATGAAAGGCAGTCACAGCCCGGCTGCCTTCCTTCGTCCTGTGACCAGTGACAATCATTTCTTCCGTGCCGCCTCGAACATCACGATTCCCCCGGCCACGGCCACGTTCAGGCTTTCGGCCTGGCCGGCCATGGGGATCTTCACTTTCTGGTCCGCCGCCTGGAGGATCTCCGGGGAGACCCCTTCTGCTTCGCTGCCCAGTACCAGGGCCGTCTTTTCCGGCCACCGGAGCTTGGTCACGTCTTCTGCCCCTTCCAGGGCCGTGGCCCACAGGGCGTATCCATGCTGCCGGCACCAGTCTTCCAGTTCTCCGGCCTTGACGCCCGTGAACACCGGCAAATGGAACAGGGATCCCATGGTGGACCGGACCACCTTGGGATTGTACAAGTCCGCCGTGTCTTCCAGCAGCACCACCCCGGCAGCTCCCAGGGCATCCGCAGTCCGGATCAGGGTCCCCAGGTTCCCTGGGTCCCGGATCTGGTCCAGCACCAGCAGCATCCCCCGCCCCGGGGCAAAGGCGGCCAGTTCTTCCCGGCGGATCTCCACCAGGGCCGCCACACTTTGGGGATCTTCCGTAGCCGTGATCTTCTGGAGCACCAGCAGAGGGACTTCATACCAAGGCAGTGGACTTTCCTCCGCCTGCTGCTCCCAGCCTTCCGGCAGCCGGGTGAAGAACAGGGCCCGGAGCGTCCAGCCGGACGCCAGGGCTTCCTCCACCGCCCGTTTCCCTTCCAGCAGGAACAGGCCTTCCTTCTGCCGGTATTTTTTCATCTTCAGGGAAGCCGCCCGCTTCACCAGGTCATTTTTCAAAGAGGTAAGGGTCGTGATCATATGCCATCCTCCAGGGCTTCCACGCTTTTCCGGCTGCCGATGACCACCAGCAGATCCCCTTCCTGGAGGGGCTTGGTGGGTTCCAGGGTCATTTCTGTGGAGCCGTCCTTATGCTTCACTGCCACTACGTTCACCTGGTATCTCCGCCGCACATCCAGTTCCGCCAGGCTCTTCCCGGCCATGCTTTTGCTCAGGTTCACTTCCATGAGACAGATGTTGTCCGACAGTTCCACGAAATCCAGGATATTGGTATAGGCCAGGTTGTGCCCCACCCGGCGCCCCATATCCCGTTCCGGATAGATGATCTTGGTGGCCCCCAGCTTCTGCAGCATCTTCCCATGGATGGGGTTGGAGGCTTTGGCCACGATGGTCTTCAACCCTGCTTCCCGGAGCAGCATGGTAGCCAGCAGGCTGGGTTCCAGATTGCCGATGGCCACGATCCCCACGTCGAAGTTCCGGATACCCAGGCTGTTCACGGTCTTTTCGTCGATCACATCGCAGACCACCGCATGGGTCAGTTTGTCCGCCATGTTTTCCACTACGTCTTCGTTGTTGTCGATGCCTAGGACCTCATGGCCCAGGGCCGTCAGGGTCTCCGCCACGCTGCTGCCGAAGCGACCCAAGCCCCAGACGATAAATTGCCGTTTGTCTTTCATGATATCTCCTAACCGATGATGATATTTTCTTTAGGATAATGGATATGTCCCGAAGATTTCCGGGCCGTCAGGGCCAAAGCAAAGGTCATGAACCCAACCCGTCCCGCATACATGGACAGGATCAGGATGACTTTGCTGGCCGTGCAGATATGCTGGCTCAGCCCGGTGGAGAGCCCCACCGTAGCATAGGCCGAAACCACTTCGAAAGCCGCCGCCAGGAAACTGGTGTCTTCCAGACAGGTAAGGACCAGGGTGGCAAACACCACCCACAGCAGGGACATGCTGGCAATGGCAAAAGCCTGGAACATGGTTTCGTCCGTAATCCGCCGTCCGAAGATCTCACATTCGCTTTTTCCCCGGATGACCTGCCAGATGTTCAGCAGGAGCAGGGAAAAGGTAGTGGTCTTGATCCCGCCACCGGTGGATGCGGGAGAGGCACCGATGAACATGAGCAGGATGATGAAGATCATGGTGGGCACCCGCAGGCTGTTGATGTCGATGGTGTTGAATCCGGCAGTACGGGGGCTCACTGACTGCATGAAGCTGGCCCAGAAAGCATCTCCGGCGCTGAGGCAGCCTAAGGTGCCCGGATTCTCTCTTTCCAGCAGGGCGATGACCGCCGTCCCCCCCACAACCAGTGCCGCCGTACTCACCAACACGATCTTGCTGTGGAGCTTCAGATGCCGGAAATCCCGGTGAGCCATCACATCCCGGATCACCGCAAATCCCAATCCTCCCAGGATGATCAGGAGGCAGATGCTCAGATTCACCACCGGATCTCCTACAAAGGCGGTTAGGCTCTGGTAATGGCCGAAGAGATCGAAACCGGCATTGCAGAAAGCGGATATCCCGTGCCAGTAGCCATAATAGATGCCCTTCAGCCCGTACAATGGATAAAACCGGAGGGCCAGGACGGTGCCGAAGAAAGCTTCGATCACCGCCGTATACTTGGCGATCCGCAGGCTCATCCGTACCACCCCATCCAGTTCATTCTGGTTCAGGGACGCCTGGATGTTCAGCCGGGACTGGAGGTCGATCCGTTTCCGCATGATCACGGAGAAAAGGGTGGCAAACAGCACCAGACCCAGGCCTCCCAGCTGGATGAGCGCGATGATCACCAGCTGGCCGAACAGAGAAAAATACGTCCCGGTATCCACCACCACCAGGCCCGTGACACAGGAAGCGGAGGTGGCGGTGAACAGTGCGTCCACAAAGGACAGGGACGAGCCGTCCGCACTGGCAAAAGGCAGCATCAGCAGCAAAGCTCCGGCCAAGATCAGCCCTACGAAGGTCAGGGCGATCAGCTGGGAAGGAGAAAAGCGTTTGATCTGGTTCAAGATGGTCCACCTTATTTCCGGATCATTTCAGGGGTGATTTCCTTCAGAGAAGCAGCGCCGCACATTTCCATGGTGTCTGCCAGTTCGGCCCCCAATTTGGCTGCCAGGAGCCCAGCGCCTTCTTTGCCGCCCCCATAGACCGCGTTGACGAAAGGACGGGCGATGAGCACTGCATCGGCTCCCATAGCCAGGGCTTTGAACACATCCACACCGCTGCGGATGCCCCCATCCACGAAGATCTTCAGGGTGCCGCCCACCGCCTGGGCGATTTCTTCCAGCACTTCCGCCGTTGCCGGGCTCTGGTCCAGCACCCGGCCCCCGTGGTTGGACACCACGATGGCAGCTGCACCGGCTTCCCTTGCCTTCAAAGCCCCCTTGACGCTCATGATCCCTTTGATGATGAAGGGCAGGCCCGCGTCTTTGATGATGGCTTTCATCTCATCCACGGATTTGCTCCCCGCAGGAGGTACGAAGTTCTTCAAGAAGGGCAGCCCGGCCGCATCCACGTCCATGGCCACGGCAAAGGCACCGGATTTTTTCACCAGGTCCATCTTTTCCGCGATCATCTGGGCATTCCAGGGCTTCACCGTAGGAACCCCCACCCCGCCGCAGGCTTTGATGGCGTCCGTGGCTCCCTGCATCACCATAGGATCCATTCCATCCCCGGTGAAGGCCGCGATGCCGGCTTCCGCACAGCCGGGCACCAATTCTGCATTGTAGGTCACATCATTGTATTTATCGCTGTAATGCATGGCCACAGCCCCCACCGGGCCGGCAAAGATCGGATATTTGAAGGTGCGGCCGAACAATTCGATGGAGGTATCCACCGGCCGTTTCTCACAGAGGGTATCCATCACTACCCGGACTTCCTGCCATTTGGCATAGTTCCGGATGGCCGTATCCCCCACCCCTTTGGCGCCGGGCCCCGGGATGGTGTTCCGGCAGGCAATGCCGTTGCAAACTGGGCACCCTTTGCACTTGCCCAGACATTTTCTCGCGTTTTCCATGACTTCCTTAAAATCCATATCTGTCACTCCCCCGTGTATGAAGAGGCAAAACCTCTTAGATTCGATTCTTATTATACCACATCTTTCCCCCTTGCAATCCCCTCCAGAATACGCTATAATACCCATACCAATTGGATAGTCCCTTCCTGCGGATGGCACAGGGGTAGGAAGGATCATGAGGACCTGGCATTGTATAATGTCCGGTCCTCTTTTTTGGTATGCTGCCTGGCACATTTTACAATGAGGTGATTCTATGTCAAACGCAAGCCAAGTCTTTCAGGAATTATTCGCCGGTGTCATGGGCATGGGCGACTGGACCGTCTGGGTCATGCTGGCCATCGGGGCCCTGCTGATCTGGCTGGGGGTCCGCAAAGGCTATGAACCGGTACTGTTGTTCCCCATGGGGGTGGGCTGCATCCTGGCCAACATCCCCGGCCATTTCGCCGTAATGCCCACAGGAGGCGGGGAACCCGGCTTTCTCACCGTCCTGTATCAAATGGGGATCGCCAACGAATTGTTCCCGGTACTGATCTTCATCGGCATCGGCGCCATGTGTGACTTTACCCCCCTGCTCCGGGCTCCCTACATGATGCTGTTCGCGGCCGCCGCCCATCTGGGGATCTTCGCCGCCACCCTCTGCGCCGCCCTGGCAGGTTTCCCCTTCAATGAAGCGGCCTCCATCGGCATCATCGGCGCCGCCGACGGACCCACCACCATCTTCGTGGCCCAGAAATTCGCCACCGAGATGCTGGCTCCTCTGACGGTCACCGCCTTCTGCTACATGTCCCTGGTGCCCATCATCCAGCCTCCTGTGGTGAAGCTGCTGACCACCAAGGAAGAACGGCTGATCCGGATGCCCTACCAGGAAGAAAAACCCGTCTCCCAGACTGCTCTCTTCCTGTTCCCCCTGATGGTCACCCTGATTGCCGGGATCATCGCCCCCATCTCCGTCCCCCTGATCGGGGCCCTGATGTTCGGGAACCTGCTGAAAGTATCCGGCTGCTGCGACAGCCTCTCCAACTGCGCCCAGAACGAACTGACCAACCTGGTGACCCTGCTTTTGGGGATCACCGTAGGGGCCACCATGACCGCCGAAAACATCCTGACAGTCCAGGTGCTGAAGATCCTGTGCCTGGGGGCCGTAGCCTTCATCTTCGATACGGTAGGCGGTCTCCTGTTCGCCAAACTGGCCAACCTGTTCCTGAAGAAGAAGATCAATCCCATGATCGGGGCCTGCGGCATCAGTGCCTTCCCCATCTCGGGCCGGGTCATCGCCAAAATGGCCCTGAAAGAAGATCCCACCAATTTCATCATCCAGCAGGCCATCGGCGTGAATGTAGCCGGCCAGGTAGCCAGTGTGGTAGCCGGCGGCCTGGTCATGGCCCTGATCCCCGTACTCATGTAAAGGAGGCTGAAGAAACATGGATTCCGTTACTGCATCCATCGAACTGCTCGTCATCGCCTATCCCCTGGTGTTCGTAGTCATGGCACTCTTCGCCGGCCTGACCTGGGGCTTGACCAAATTGTTCCCGGCGAGAGAATGAAAAAAAGGAGCTGTTGCCTGCGCAACAGCCCCTTTATTTTTTTAGCCCAACAGAGATTTCACCATGGCATTGACCCGCTGGCCGCTTGCCTGGCCTTTGGTCCGGGCCATCACAGTCCCCATGACCTTGCCCATATCCTTCATGGATTTGGCCCCGGTCTTGGCGATTGCCTCTTCCACGATGGCTTTCAGTTCGTCATCGCTCAGCTGCTGGGGCAGATACTTCTTCAGCACGTCGATTTCCTGCTGATTCTTCTCTACCACATCCGGCCGATTGGCGTCCCTGACTTCTTTGATGGTATCTTCTCTTTGTTTGACTTCCTTCATGATGACCGCCAATACAGCATCATCATTCAGCTCTGTCTTTTCGTCAATTTCTTTATTCCGAATGGCAGCCCATACCATACGCAAAACGGCCAGCCGAAGCTTGCCGTTTTCCCGGTCTTTCATGGCCTGTTTCATATCGGTTTGCAGAATCTCTCGTAAAGACATCTTCTACGCCCCCAAATCAAGTCAATGAAGATTATCTGGATTTGCGTTTTCTAGCAGCTTCAGACTTCTTTTTCCGTCTTACGCTGGGTTTTTCATAATGTTCGCGTTTTCTCACTTCGGACAGAACGCCAGCTTTCTGCGTAGCCCGTTTGAAACGGCGCAGAGCGCTATCCAAAGATTCGGTTTTGCCAACTCTGATCTCAGTCATCTATATCCCTCCCTCCACGATCTCTTTCGGGAAGTGTAATTTAACATTAACACCTAATCATTATACCTTAAATCAATGGTATCTGTCAACAGAAAATCCACGATCCTCAGCAGGGCGGCCAGCCCAGTTCCTTGCCGCCTAAAATATGGATATGCAGATGAGGGACCGTCTGTCCCCCTTCCACCCCCGTATTCACCACGATACGGAAGCCTTTTTCTGCAATGCCCAGTTTCTTGACGATTTCGGGTAGTACGTTCTTCACATGGACCAGGATATCAGGGGAAGCAGTGAGGATATTCTCTGTATGCTCCTTGGGAATCACCAGAACATGGACCGGTGCCCCCGGATTCAGGTCGTTGATCACGATCACCTTGTCGTCTTCGTAAACCCGTTTGCTGGGGATCTCCCCGGAAACGATTTTGCAGAATACGCAGTCTGTCATAGTCTCACCCCCTGTACCTAAAATCTCTTATATTATACCACCCTTCAGCCCGTCCTCATAGATATTTTCCAGGCGGACCTGAGAAATTTTTCCCTTCATGTTTTCCGGACTGTCCGCATACACCCGCACATAGCCAGGGGTCAGTCCTTCCCACAGGCCGTTTTTCCGGTTCCGGCGTTCCCAGAGCACGGTGCTTTCCCGCCCGATCTGTTCCTGCCGGTAAGCCAGGTTCCCTTCCCTGTCCACTTCTTCCAGCCGGTGGACCCGTTCCTGTTTTTCCTGGTTGGAGATCTGGTCCGGCATCACCGCCGCCGGGGTCCCCTTCCGCTGGGAATAGGGAAAGATGTGGATCTTGCTGAACCGGCACTGGCGGATGAAGTCCAGGGACGCCTGGAAGTCTTCTTCCGTCTCTCCCGGGAAGCCCACGATCACATCCGTGGTAATGGCCACATGGGGCACCAGGTTCCGGATCTTTTCCAGCAGCCGGGCGAATTTGGCCGTGTCATAGGGCCGGTGCATCCGGGCCAGGGTGCTGTCGCAGCCCGCCTGGAGGGGCAGATGGAGATGGGCGCACAGCCGGGGTTCCCGAGCCATCAGCTCCAGCAGGGCGTCTTCCACTTCCACGCTCTCCAAGCTGCCCAGCCGCAGCCGGGGTACCTGGGGTTCTGCCGCAAGAGCGGCCTTCACCGCATCGGATAGATGAGGCCCGCCGGGGATCTCTTTGCCATAGCAGCCCAGATGGATGCCGATGAGGACGATTTCCTTGTACTGCTCCGCCGTCAGTTTGGCCACTTCCTCCCGGATGTTCTCCAGGGACCGGGAGCGGAGATGGCCCCGGGCGTAGGGAATGATGCAGTAGGCGCAGTACTGGTCGCACCCTTCCTGGATCTTCAGGAAGGCCCGGTTCCGGCTGGCATCCACCGCCGCATCCAGTTCTTCGAATTCTCTTCCCACCGGCAGGTCGTGGACCGCGTTGATGGGGGCTTCATTAGGGCTTTCCCCCAGCCGTTCCCGGACCAGGTCCACCACTTTGCTCCGGTCCTGGTTGCCGATGATCAGGTCCACCCCGTCGATGTGGACCACTTCATCGGGCGAAGTCTGGGGATAGCAGCCGGTGACCACGATCAAAGGCTTGGGATCCCGCCGGGCCGCCCGGTGGATGATCTTCCGGCTCTTGCTCTGGCCCATATTGGTGACCACGCAGGTGTTGATGAGGCAGATGTCCGCCGGTTCCTCGAAATCCACGATCTGGAACCCTGCATCCCGGAAGAGTTTCTCCATGGAAGCGGTGTCCGACTGGTTCACCTTGCATCCCAATGTATAAAAAGCGATTTTCTTCATGCTGTGTTTTCCTTATCCTCCCAAATTCCCTGTTTCGTACATGATGGCCGTCAGGGTGGCCAGGGCTGCCGTCTCCGTCCGCATGATCCGAGGCCCCAGGCTCACCGAATGCCAGCCCAGTTCCTGGGTCAGGGCGAATTCGTCCTTGGAGATGCCCCCTTCGGGACCGATCAAAAAGGCGATGGATCGAGTCTCCCTGTGAGACGCCAGCACCTCCCGGATACCCCGGGTATCTTCCACTTCATAGGCCACGATCTTCAGTTCCGCCGGGCACTGGGCCACGATGTCCCGGAATTTCGCCGGCAGGGCCACCTGGGGAATGATGTCCCGCTTGCTCTGCTTGGCCGCCGCTTCGGCGATTTTCTGCCACCGTTCCTGCTTCTTGGCCGCTTTGGCCGGATCCACCTTCACCACCGAATGGTCCATGATGGCCGGACGGATCTCCGTGACCCCCAGCTCGATGGCCTTCTGGATCACCCATTCCAGCTTGTCCTGTTTGGGCAGCCCCTGGATCAGGGTCACCTGCACCGATGGTTCATGGCTTTTTTCCAGGGTCTCCACCAGGGCCAGGTCCACCCGGTTTTCCCCGAAGCCGGTAATCTCCATCACCGCCGCCACCTGGTCCAGGCTCACGATCTGGAGCTGTTCCCCCAGCTTCATCCGCAGCACATGGGTGATGTGGTGGGCATCCTGGCCGTCGATGGACATGGTTTCCCCGAAATCCCGGGGTACAAAGAACCGGTACACGTCAGCCTTCCTTTCCCATGGTCACGGCGCACCAGCCCGCCTTCCGTTTCACATCCAGGAAGGTGAAGCCGTTTTCCTTCGCCGCTTTTTCCACATCCGGCAGCCGTTCCTCGATAATGCCGCTGGCCAGGAACCGGCCGTTTTGCCGCAGCTTCACCGCCACTTCCGGCAGCACCAAGATGATGATATCCGCAATGATGTTGGCAATGATCAGGTCCGCCTGGCCCGGGGTCCCGTCCAGCAGGTTCCCCTGGTTCACAGTGATCCGGTCGCTGAGCCCGTTCTGGGCGATGTTCTCTTTGGCCACTTCTACGGCTTTTTCGTCGATATCCACTGCGTGGATGGTCTTGGCTCCCAAAAGAGCCGCCGCCATGGCCAGGATGCCGCTGCCGGTGCCCACATCGAACACTTCACAGTCCGGGGTCACCAGTTCTTCCAGCCGCTGGATGCACATGCTGGTGGTGGCATGGGTGCCGGTGCCGAAGGCCATCCCTGGATCCAGGGCGATGACCTTTTCCTCCCCCTGGGGCTCGTAGGTTTCCCAGGAAGGCTTGATCACGATTTTCTTCCCCACATTGGTGGTGTGGAAGTACTGCTTCCAGGTGTTGGCCCAGTCCTTTTCGCTGATCTGCCGGAACAGGGTGGGTCCGAAACGGAACTTCCCGATCCGTTCTTCGATAGTCCGGAGACCTTGTTCGATGGCATCCAGTTTTTCCTGGAGCTGGTCATTTTCCGGATAGTAGGCGGAAACGGTGACCACCTCCGTGTTTTCCTGATGGGGGATGTCGCAGAGTTCCCAGGTGGCGCTTTCCCGCAGCTGGTTCAGCAGCAGAGGGTCTTCGATCTCCACCCCGTTCCGGGCCCCCACTTCCCGGAGCAGGTCCGCCACGGCTTCCACAGCCTCATGGGTGACTTTTATGCTCACTTGCAGCCAAGATTCCATATGTAACGCTCCTTTGTACAGATATCGTATTATTATACCATATTACGTTGGTGGGGGGAAGGTGGATAAGTGGAAGACGTCAGACCGGCCCTTTCGGGCCTTTCAGAAGTCAGACGTCAGATTGTCTGTAATAAGCAGGACGGACCTCCATCCGATTCGAAGAAAGCTGACGTCTGATATCTCAAGGCCCGTCAGGGCCGTATCTGACATCTTTTGATGCATTGACCCCTGACAGGCACGCAAAAAGGACTGCCGCAGCAGTCCTTTTTGCGTGCAACCTCAATTGAATCTCACATACACTGCCTTCAGGTCTTCCAGCCCCAGGCCCATTTTCTGGAACCCTGTGTAGAGAGCCGCTTCGGACAGTTCTTCATTTTTCTTCGGATCCCCGGCTTCCAGCAGCTGGAGAGCTGCTGCATCCATGGGATGGATGTTGAAGGATACCCCGTTGTACACCAGCCGGTAGGTCCCTTCTCCACCCGGCAGGGTCAGGCTGGTGGTGTATTCCCGATGCTGGGTCTTGGGCTGATCCGGTTCCGGCAGCCGCATGCCACTGGGAGTGATCTCCACCTTCTCCGGCATACTTTCCACGTCAAAGGTCCCGTAGTTGGTCACTTTGCCGTCCAGCACTTTAAAGAAAGGAATGGATTTCTTTTCCCGGTACCAGGTCCGGCCCCCATGGCCGTGGTCCTCTCCACCCCGGAATTCCTGGATGGAAGGTTCCGCGATGTTCCCTTTGCCTTCGGGCACAGGGTTGGGTTTCACCGGCGTGATATCCGGCTTCACCGGTTTCTCCACCGGCGTAATGGTCACGGTGGCCTCCCCGCCCAAGATGTTGTAGTTCTTCAGGAAGTCCAGATACTGGTTGGTGGTTTCCGTAGTGAACTCATACCGTCCCGGAGCGTTGGTGTAGGAATTGTTGTCCAGGTAGGCGTTCCCATAAGACCCATAGTTGAACTTCAGGTCGGACACGTTCTTCTCGTCCCCGTTAGTGAGCCCCTGCACCCCGGAAGTGGTGAACTTCACGGTACCAAAAGGCGTGGTCACGTCTTTGGTGTCCACATGGAGATCAGCCTTGTTGACGATGATGTCCCCTTTGATGGTGACTTTGTAGTTCTTGCTGGCTTCGGTCGTCCCATCTTCATGGACGATCCCGCCGCCGCTGAAGGCAAGGTCATCCTTGTAGGTCCCAGCATCCGCCGTAGTCCGATTGCCTTTATTGGTCTCATATTTGCCATTGGCTTTGGGAGCCATCTGCAGGCCATCCGTGGAAATCTTGTCCCCATTGACAAGGCCAAGATCAACAACCTCTTTGAAAGATCTGTCCTGGGATCCATAGGTCTGGACCATTTCGTTGTCCACGGTGATTTCCACCGGGGTCAGGGTGATGGTCCCAGCTTTATCCAGTACCACATCGTAGTTGTCCAGGGACTTGGTGAAGTCCGTGGTAATGCCATAGCCGTCCAGGCTGCCGTCCGCCTTGTATTTCACATCATGGGTCCGGTCTCCACTGAGCAGAGCAGCGGAGGTGTTTTGGATGCCGATCTGGGAAACCAGGACATCCAGATCATCCCCGTTGGCTTCTCCGGTCACCGACGTGGCCTTGTCCAAGTCGCTCTGCACGGCCGCCGCAGCTCCGTAAGCTTCCTTATAGTCGCCAGTGGACAGATGCAGGGTGGCTTTGTTGAGGGTGGCATTACCATCTTCAATCTCTACATTATAGTTATCCAGCGTTTGGGAAGTGTTTCCCCGCAAATAGTAAGGCCCGCCATTTACTGTTTTAGTCACTTTACCGGCTTTCTTTTCTTCTGCAGAAGCGTCGCCAGTATTGGTATAGGAGATATTGCCAGTGCCATATGTCCCATCCAGGACTTTGGTCACTACATCGGTGCCATCTCCATTGGTCAGGCCCTCAATCTTTGCAGGATCATAGCCATACGTATCGGTATCGAAAGCCGTGCCATAAGTAGTTGAAACATCATTCAGTTTCACCTTCACCGTGGCTTTGTTTACCGTGGCCGTACCGGTCATATCCGAGTTGGCAGTATCGATCTCATAGTTGGTGGCCGTGTCTCCGCTGAGAGTGAATGCCCCGTTCAGAGCATAGCTGCCCACATCCTGGGTCTTCACATTGGCGTTGCTGGCATCGGATTTCACCCCACCGTTGGTATAGGTAACAGCAATCTGATGGTTTCTCACATCGTCCACCGTATCCCCGTTCGCGTTGCCTTCCAGAGTATAGGTGTAAGGAGTCCAGGCATCAGACCCATAGGTAGTTACTGTATTTCCCACCTTAAAGGTCAGTTTGGCCTTTTCCACCGTTGAATTCCCCGGGTTCACCACTTTGATGTTGTAGTTGTCCAGGTTCTTGGTAGTGCTGCCGGTAATCTGATAACTGCCTGCGTTCTGGGTCTTGACATTTTCGTTATTGGGATCGGATTTAGCCCCGCCGTTCACATAAGTGAAATCGCTGTCCTTGAGGACATCGGTGATGGCCGCTGCGGCATCTCCGTTGGTCAGTCCCTGCAGATTCGCCGCATCCTTTTTGTATCCATAGGTGGTACTGTCAAAGCCCTTCCCATAGGTAGTGGAAACGTCTTTCAGTGTCAGGGTCAAGTCCGCTTTATTAACCTTGATAGAACCAGTGCTGTTTGCCGTATCCAACGTATAGTTTTCGTTGAAGAAGTCGGGATCATCGGTCCCATCCGCATTCTTTTTACCGGAAATGATTAGATTGCTGTAAGAGACAGAATCCTGATAAGTCTTTGCATCTGCCGTGGTCCGGCCGGATGTCTTGTTCAGGTTGATTTCGTAATCGCTTCCACTTTTGATGCCATGAGCATAAGTAAAGCTTTTCTCATCATCATTTGCAAAACCAGATTTTCTATCAGTCCAGGAAGTATAGGTGCTGTCCCCATATGTCTGTTCCCCGGAACTGGTAATGGTTACAGTCCGCTTCTTGATTTCCAGTTTGCCGTTTTTCTTATCGATGGCATACCCATCCAATGCCTTGGCATCATTCAGATTTACCGTCAGATCGTAAACGGCCTTGTTCCCATCGGCACCGCTCTTTTCGGTAGCTTTATACTGACCACCGGTACGGGTGGCCGCAGCCGCCGAACCATCACTGGTAATGGTGACTTTTTCTATCCCATCAACATACTTTTCATAGGATTGCTCTTTAAAAGCCGCGTTGTACCTGGTTACATCGTAGGTTTCCCCATCCAGACCGATAAAGGTTTCTTTGCCTTTCAGGAGCCTATTCAGGGTTTCCTCCGTGACTTCATCCCCATAGGTCTTCAGATAATCATCAGAATAGAGGGTGATGTCCGGGGTAGCCTGGAAGATGAACTTGTTGCCGCTGACCGTAGAATAGGCCAAGGGATCTATCTCATGTTTATTTTTTGTAGCAATTTCATTGGAATCCGATTTTGCGGTCCACAAAGCATCGGTGCCGCTGTTCAGATTAGTCCCAAAAGTGTTCTTCTCCGGCGAAGCACTGTAGACCTGCCAATTTCCCTGGGTATCAATGGCTTTCTCTCCAGTGGTATCGTTCACAAAGGCCCCGTTGCTCCCCTGGACATCAATTACCACGGAATCATTGGCCGTGCTGGCCGCTTTCAACACACCGCCATTAGTATTTTTACCATTGTAATCTACGCCGTCACCCAGAGTGATGACGCCGTCGGTGCCGGTAGAAGTCAGCTTGATTTTGCCGCCCTTGAGAGTGTCATCACTACCCGTATACCCGTTAGATTCCACCCCGTGGACTATCAGATCACCGGCCGATTGGATGGTTACATTATCCAACTGGAATTTTTCATTTTTATAGCCATCGTCACGAGTCAGAATCGTGCTTTCGGAAGCTGTCTTGTCGGTGGTGCCGGAATGGATTTCCCCGCCCACGTTCACCGTACCGCCGGAAATATAGACCCCATGGTCCGCATAGATAGTACCATTATGATACTTTGTCACATCAGGAGAAGTCGTTCCCGTTGTCACTGCACCCGTGCTTTCAATATTTACCGTATCCAGTGCCTTGGCCTTGCCAATATCTCCCTGGAGTTTGACTTCACCGCTGCCGGCTTTGATGTTCAAACTGGAATTGGCCAGGTTGGTTTCCTTGACAAAGCCAACGGTGGTGTCCCCGCCCATGGCCGCATCGTCCCATTTGCCAGTGGTACCATAGCCTACGGTCAAGAAAGGTGCACTGTTGTCCGGCTGGGAACGGGTCTTATTCCCGTCTTTATAGGTATCCCAGTTCACATACCCATAAACGGTTTCCCCATAATTCCCTGTCTTCCAGTTGGAATTGGCATTGCTGTAGAACTGGGTCCCCTTTCCATTGTTGGCTTCCCCTTCGGGACCGGTGACCCAGTACATGCCGTTCTGGTAGGTGGGGTCGTCAGGCATGCCGTAATAGGAATAGGGGTAGGCCTTGTCGTTGTTGGTGGAACCGGTTTTGTTCAGTACGCCGGATCCCCGGCCGCCGGCCCAGAGGATCTGCTGGCCGTTGGGCGTGGTCAGGGAGTTTTCCAGGATGGTGGTGATGGTGGCCAGGTAGGAATCCCCTACGGCGGAACCCCCTTTGGTATCTCCCTGGGCCAGTTCTTTGGATGCGAACCAGTTGGTGGCTAAGAGATGGCTGATGTCATCCTTCAGGTTGTTGTAGACCGTCTCTCCATTGAGCATCTTGGTGGAATCGGCGCTGGCCGTATCGCTCTGGAGATTGGCCAGTGCCGTGGACAGGTAGGTCTTGAACTGGGCTGCGGTCACCTTCGAGCCATCGGCATTGCGCACGTACGTATTGGTCTTGTTGCCTACCTTTTCAGTTACGATTTTGACCCCGCTGTCCTGGCTGATATACCGATTGGCAAAGTTGGCCGCATTGTAGGTGAGCTGGTAGTTTAGCCATTGTTCCAAGGTCATGCTGCCTTTGGTGATGACGACGGAAGCATAGCCCTTCCCCTTATCCACGCTGACGCTGGTAGAACTCCCATCCCCCAGCCAGCGGACATTCTGGGTATCGGCTTCGGAGAAGGTGTAATGGGGCTGTCCGGCTGCATATTCCTGGGCTTCTGTAGTATATTCATAGGTCCCATCTGCATTCTTCACATAATTGCCGTTGGTGTCTTTTACATAGTTGACGCCCTGGTAATGATAGGCCGGGACCGTGCCGCTTTTCAGGTAGCTTTCCACGGTCTTTTCTACCAGGGTATCCCAGGTGTCCGTCCCGTAAACATAAGCCCCATAACTGTTCCCGGAGTTGATGATTCCAGTGGCCGTCACATCTCCGCCCCCGGAATCCAGGGTCAGGGTGCCCCCATTGAGGCCGATGGCGATTTCCCCGTTGAGGGTGATCTTCCCGCCGCCGGTCTTGATGAGCCGGTCATCCTTTGCACCATCTGCTGTACCGCTGCTGTCCACATGGCCAAAATAGGTACCGACCGTATGGCCCGCAGGATCCGCCTTGCCCGTAAGGGTCCCTTTCCCATACCCTTTGGTATTGCCAGCATCACTGGCATATCCCACCGTCCCGCCGGTAGCGGAAGTGAAATCTCCCCCATTGGTATCAATGTTCGCATTGATGATTACGACACCGATCTGGTCCCCGTTGCTGTCCGCATTCAGGACCACGTTCAGTTTGCCCACCTTAGAAGTGATATTGCCATCAACAGTGATATTCCGCATGGCATCCAGGGTAAAGGTGGCATCGCTCCCTGCCGTCTTGTCGATATCATTTTTGACGATGATATTGGCCGATCCGTTAGTAGCTGCTGCCTGGATGGTCACATTGGTGCCCGCATTCAGCATCTTTTCTACCATATCGGTAGAGATCCAGGTCACGGCGCTATTCACGGAAGAGGCATTGGCGGTGGTGGCATCGGGGTCGTTGTAGCCGATGGAGGCACTGCCACTGGTGAAATCAGAATCTGCGGCGTTTTTCTTTTCCGCGTTGTCATAGTTGCTGGTGGTGGTGGGATCAGTGTCCGCAATGATGACGTCCAGCGGGTCCAGCAGCCATTCCCCGGCTTTGCCGTTCACGCCTTTGGCGTCGATGGTCATCCCATCCCCCAGGCTCAGCACGTCCCCGGAGGTTTCGATCTTGCCCCCGTCCACGTTCCCTTTGGCCAGCAGGCTGGTATTGTCGTGGACGATGGTCTCCTGGCCGATGACTTTGATGCTGCCGGCGCTCTGGCCTTCGCCTGTGCCGGAAGCGTCCAGGGTGCCGCTGACTTCCACCTGGCCCTGGTCGCCCCCATCCAGGAGGATCTGGCCTTTTTCGTCTTTTCGCAGGGTCTTGGCTTCGAGGGTGCCGGTGTTGTTCACTACGGTGCCCAGCACGTCCTGGGCGCTTTTGGCGGTCATCACCACATAGCCCCCGTCAGCCTGGATCCTGCCGCTGTTGAGGGCTTTGGCCCGGGCCAGGTCCCCGTCCACGGCGTAATTCAGTTTCCCATCACCTTCCGGAGACAGGGTCAGCTGTCTGGCAGCGGCCAGGGCCACAGTGCCCCCCTGAGCGCTGATGGTACCGGTATTTTCCACCTGGGCCGCATGGAGGGCCACCAGGCCGCCCTGGGCGTTGATGGTTCCCTGGTTCAAAATAGCGCTGTTGTTCCCTTCTCCGATGGTCAGGTTCAGGTTGGCCGTGCTGTTGGCGAAGCTTTTCATAAAGGTGTCGTTGAGCTGGGCTGTGGAAGCCACCAAGCTCCCGACTTCAATGGCAGAAGTCTTACCGAACACCACCCCGTTGGGGTTCACCAGGAGCAGGTTCCCGTTGGCAGACAGAGCCCCGTCGATGAGGGATTTCTGGCCCCCAGTGATCCGGTTCAGGGCCACGGCGTCCCGGCCGGGCTGAGTGAATTTCACTGCTTCGTCTTTGGCAATGTTGAACTGGGTCCAGTCCACGGCCATTTTCCCGCTGTTCTGGGTCACAGTCATGGTTTTGCCATTCTGGGCAATGGCCCCCTGTCCGGACTGGATCTGCCCCCCGGCGGGCATGGCATAGCCGGTGCCCCCCAGCGCCAGGGCCAGCAGGATGCCAGTCGTCAGGCTTTTTTTCCATTTTTGGCTGTATTGTAAATGGTTATCCATTTTTCCCTCCATATAGCATCATCCATCAGGTATGTTATATCTATTTTTTAGAAGTAAACGCCGCCGATCAGCCAGAAATGGCCGTTCTTGTGGCTGGTATCACTGACCGGTTCTTCAGCCCCCAGTCTCCAGGCATAATCTGCCCGGACGAACCAGTCCTGATACCGGGACCAGATCAGCCCGATACCCACATCCTGGAGGTTCCGGTGGTTCTTTTCTCCCGCCGGGGTCAGGCTGCCGTCGTGGTTCATCCACACGCCCCCATGTTCCAGGTAAAAAGCCAGGTGGAGCTGCTGGTCCTGCTTTTTAAGGGGCAGCAGCCAGCGGAGTTCCGCCCGGGTCATATAGCCCGTGTCCCCAGACCTTTCACTGGTGGGGTACGCCCGCAGCCCGTAAGGACCGCCCAGGTAGAAGTGTTCGGAGGAATCCAGGTTGGAGAAGGCATACTGGCCCCGGGCCGTCAGCAGCAGGTAGGTCCGGTCATTCATGTTCTGCCGCCGCTGGATGTACCCGGTAGCCTTGTGGTAGGTGCCGTTGGTCCGGTCGCTGCCGGCCAGCCACCGGGTGTAGATATCGTCGGAATAGAAGGCATCGTTGGTGAGGTTCCCCCCATTTATATTCCACCCGCCAGTCAGTGGCTCCCAGGGTGTCTTCATCGTCCCCGTACAGGGCCAATACCCCGGCATCCCCGGTCTTGTCCCCGTAGGTAGAATTCCAGATCTTCCGGTATTCGTCCTTGATATCGCTGTGTTCGTACCGGATCCCGGCGTACAGGTTGTGCTTCCGGCTCCGGCGGATGGCGTAATCCAGCCCCAGGGAAGCCACCTTGGAATGGCCCACCCCGTCGTATTGGGCCAGTTCGTCCCCTAGGTCGTAGCTGAGCACATTGTACCCGGCAGAAAAACGCCACCCGTCCCGGATCACCGGCAAGGTGTAGTTCAGTCCCCAATCGAACATCTTCCGGCCGGAGGTGGACATGTTGGCGGTGAGATGATCCCCTTCGTGGGCCAGGTCCAGGAAGTCGTAATTCACCGAATACTGGTTGTACCCCATGGACCGGCTGCCGTAGTTGCTGGCGGTAAACAGGCCCTGTTTGCCCTTGTAGGCATCCACATCCAGCACCACATGGACGCTGCCCGGCTTGGACCCTTTTTGGAGGGTGGCCTTGGCGTCAGCGCCGGCTAGGTCGGTCAAAAGCCAGACGGCCCGTTCCAAGCTGTCCCGGGTGAGGTATTTTTCCTTCTTCAGGAAGTTGGTTTCCCGTTCCAAGGCTCCCTGATGGATCTTAGTGTGGTTGTTGATGGTGAAGCCGTCCAGGGACCCGACGGTGACGGCGTATTCCACGATGCCGTCATTGATCTTCTGCACCGGCAGGTAAGCATGGGCCACCAGATACCCTTTGCCCCGGAAGTACCGAGTCAGGGTGTCGGCCCCATCCTGGAGGTCCTTAAAGGTAAGCAGCTGGCCCTTCTTGTCTGCCAGCAGGGCCTGGAGTTCCGGTTCTGGGATCACATCCTGGCCGGTGATCCTGAAGCCGTTCACCTGTACCTTCAGGGTATCCGGTAGATCCAGTTTAGGCCGTTCCGTTTCTTCTACCGCAATCTGACCAGCAGCCGAGACGGACCGCTGGGCTTCTGCCCGGGCCCGGTTCCGGGCTTCGTTCTGGAGCATGGTGGCGTCGCTCTGCCGTTCCCGGACAGTCCGCAAGGCTTCCGCTGCTTCCTGGCTGGGAGCAGCTCCTGCTGCCGCCGTAGGCAGGACGCCCAGACTCAGGGCAATAGCAGCCCCGATCATTGGATTCCAGTGTTTTTTCATCATCCTATACTCCTCTTATCCATATCTGTAAAGATAACTGCAAAGAATCATTTTTATTTAGTATATTTTTGTATCTATTCAGCTTTCCTCTATTATATACGAATCATTATTGAATATCCACCATTCTTCTCCGATTTTCATTCGTTTCTGACTTGTTCACATTTTCTTTCCAACTGATTGGTTTTTGTCTATGCTGAAGTTTAGTGTATAAAAAAAAAAGGGCTGTGAAAAAATGATTTGAGCTGACCCCCAATTGTTAGACCAAAAATCTAACAATTGGGGGTCAGTTTTTTATGGCAAAACACAACTATGAATTTAAGAAAAAAATAGTACTGGAATACTTGAACAGTGACGAAGGGTG
>Ga0129307_1001423_pt1 | contig 25519 bp, 20 predicted proteins | sample P1105metagenome_FD_94437 | JGI IMG/M metagenome (GOLD analysis project Ga0129307, IMG submission 94437) | Capybara group fecal microbial communities from Wisconsin, USA - P1105 metagenome | ecosystem: Host-associated > Mammals > Digestive system > Large intestine > Fecal | place: USA: Wisconsin...
CGCTCAAGCGCGGTGGTAACTTTATCGAAATTGAACCGCAGCCGAACGGATTCTTCTCGGAACTCGACCGCATCGACTTCTTGCGCGTGATTCGCGATACGATTCCAGCCAACGGCTTTGACAACGGCATCCGCGTACGCCTTACTGACAAAGACGAATTTGCAATCAAGGATGGCGGCTATGCGATTTTCGAAAACGTCGTGACGGATTCCATCAAATCAAAGGAACGCGTTCTTCTTCAAGTGAAAAATGCGACTTCTGGAAAAATCGTTATTCGAGACGGCAAGAAGGACGGTTCTGCGCTTGTCACTTGCGACTTGTCAAAGGGTTCTGTTGTGGGTAACGGTTTGTCCGAGGTGGAATGTTCTGTTGATGCCGACATTAAAGGCATAAAGGATTTTTACCTGACAGCATCAGGAGTCTCGGGAGAGGTGCTTGTCGGTAACATCATATTCAAACCCTTGCAGATTATATGTAACGAAAATTGCGGAGAATCCAGTTCTAGCATCACTTCGAGTAGCTCAGGGGTTTTGGTAGAATCGAGTTCTTCGGGAAGGACTGCAATTCATGACGCTCGCCGTGCGGTTGTCGGCAATGAGTCGCTAAATTCCTCCCGAAAGGGGTTCCATGACCTCAAAGGCCGCCGATTTGATAATCAAATCCCGTACCGTGTGATGTTCTAGTTGTGCAATAAAATGTATATTCCTTCTAAACACCTTGTCTTAGGAGAGTCTTATGAAAAAAATATTCATCCCAATTTTCGTTGCTCTAAGCATTTGCTGGGTCGGTTGCAACAAAACTGAAGAAGTCATGACAGAGGATCAATGCGTTCGTTCTCTGTGCACGAAAGACCAGTGCCTTGTTTGGAGCGCTACGCTCAATCGTTGCGGAACTGCCGATGCGCTGAAAAAGGAAGAAGCTCGGCTGAAGAGAATGACGGAAAAGGTGGAAAAGAAGGATTCTGCTAAGGTCGAGATTCCGAAAGCTTTGCGCGATTCTATTGCAAAGATTAACAAGATGAAAAAGAATGTTCTTTCGGAAATTGGTGTTTTGAAGAAGAATATCGATTCCCTGCGTGTCGCGGATTCTTTAAGCGGTAAGACTCTCTCTGCAGAAGCTTATTTAAAGATCAAATTAGAAGAACAGAAAAAGGCTTTGGATGTAAAATACAAAGCTATGCAGGATAGTATAACTGTGTTGAATTTGGTAAACCGCAAGCCTATTACTGCAGTTCAATGGTTGGAATATAACAAAAAGAAAAAATCCACTAGAGTAGAACAGCTCGATAAAAAAATTCAAAAACTGAAAAAGTAATTTTCAATAGTTATAAACGATTCGAAAAATCAACTCTTTTTTGAATAAACGTAATCAGTTTTTATTATAAACTGCATTGAAAATCTTTAAGATTCCCCGGCTCGTTGGTCGGGGAGTTTTTTTGCTTCACTTTTATTTTTCCGATCACGGTGATATTCTCTTGTCTTTCGTCTTCCTCCCTCTGAGTCCTGAAACCTGATACCTAACCCCTTATTTCGTAATTTTTTAATAAACTTTTTAAATACTTTACTTAATTTTTAATTATTTTATGTAAGAATTATGGAGTAAATTGGGTATGAGAATGTATGCTTCTGAGATTATGTCTGCGCTGCGTAAAGCCTTTAGGTCGCTAGCGTTATTTTGGATGCGTTCGAAAAACATGATACTACTGATCGTAGTCGGGCTTCTTTTGAACGTTCTTCCGGCTCAGTTGAGATTTTATTTTGATGTGCCGTTATATTTGGACTGTCTGGGGACTGTCCTGACCGCCATGCTTGGTGGATACCTGCCTGCTGTGATTGTGGGTTTTGGTGTGAATGCTTATAACGGTTTGGTTTATGAACCTATAGCCACGTATTACGGTGTCCTGAGCATTTTTATAGCGACCATTTCCACTTACCTTTTCCGTCGCGGGTTCTTCAAGCGAGCTTGGAAACTGCTCATTGTCATTTTGATTTTAGCGCTTATTGGTGGCGGCTTGGGGTCCATTTTTACTTATGCTTTGTATGGATTCAATTTTGGCGAGGGCATTTCGGCTCCATTTGCGATCGCGTTCCACGACATTATGCATTGGGATCGTTTTACGTCGCAGCTCCTTGCCGATATTGTTATCGATGTGTTCGACAAAAGTGCCATCGTACTGCTCGCAGCTCTGATATACCACTTTATTCCAAAGACTGTCAAGGAAAAACTGAAAGATAGCTACTTCAAGCACAACAATCCTTACGAAAAAAAGACGGTCCGCCATCCTTTGTTGAACAAAGTCGTGATGATGGTGATCGTTGCCGAAGTGCTTTTGGGCGGGCTTGCGAGTCTGATTGGATTTTTCCTTTATCGTGATAATTCCGTAAAAAACTTTGTAAGCATTGCAATGGGTGTGACTGAATCGGCTACTATTGCCATTGATGCCGAAAAGGTGGATGACTTTATTGCAAGGGGGTACGAGGTCGAAGGGTACGATCGTACCAAGCAAACGCTCACTCGCATTCGTGAAAGTTTCCCGCATACAAAATACCTTTATGTCTATAAGATTTTAAAGGATGGCTGTCATGTCGTATTTGACTTGGATACCGACGATGAACCTGGCAGTGCTCCGGGCAGCGTGATTTCGTTCGATCCTTCCTTTGAACCGTACTTGCCGAAACTTTTGAATGGTGAAGAAATCGAGCCGATTATTTCGGACGATCAGTATGGTTGGCTCTTGACGGTCTATAAGCCCATTCAGAATGAAGCGGGGAAAACTGTTGCATACGTGGCGGCAGATATTTCCATGGAAACGATTGTCCGCGACGAGGCCATGTTCTTTGTAAAGTTGCTCTCGCTGTTCTTTGGACTTTCGCTGATAATCATGATGATTGTCATTGAAGTGATTAAACGCGGTATCGTGATTCCTGTGAACAAAATGTCATTTGCAACGATGAAAATTGCGGGCGAAACGATGCGTGCCGCTTTTGCTTTCGAAATGGGAAATGTTAATTTGTCTCGTATCGGTAATGCTGTTGATAAAGTAAAAGAACTGAATATTAAATCGACAGACGAAATCGGACAACTGTATGAATATTTCTGCGATATGACTCGCGATGTATATAACTTTATTCATCAGATGAACGAACAAAAAGACCGAATTCAGCGCATGCAAGAGGTCATCATTATGGAATTTGCTGAGATGGTTGAAGCTCGTGACAAGAGCACGGGCGACCACATCAAAAAGACCGCCGAATACGTGGAAGCTATTGCGAAGGAATTGCAGGCGGAGGGCAAGTTCAAGGGTGTTCTCAGTGATTCCTATGTCCATAAGCTGAAACAGGCGGCTCCGCTCCATGATATCGGAAAAATTGCCGTGTCCGATTTGATTCTGAACAAGAACGGTAAATTGACCGACGAAGAATTTGCCATCATGAAGAGCCATACGACGGAAGGCGGAAAGATTCTGAAGAAGATTGTGGAAGATGCGGGCGATACGTTTGATGCAAATTACTTGAACGAATCTATTGAAATGGCAAGTTTCCATCATGAAAAGTGGGACGGCTCCGGTTATCCGAATCACCTCAAGGGCGAAGAAATTCCGTTGTCTGCAAGAATCATGGCTGTTGCCGATGTGTTCGATGCGTTGATTGCAGAGCGCGTTTACAAGAAGGGTTTCAGCTACGAAAAGGCAATGGATATCATTACTGGCGGTGCTGGAACGCACTTTGATCCGGTCGTGGTGGAAGCGTTTACGCACATATCCGAAGCTCTTTATTTAGCCAGAACAAGGCTAGCTCCTGAATCCGAACCCCCAGTTGAAAAAAGCTAGGTAATATTTTTATTGAAATATCGCTTGATTTAGATCAAGTGAAAAAATCATTTTTATTTGGTTGTAAGCGAGAAATTCTTTTGTTTTAGTGTATAGTAAACGTTGGGAGAATGGATGCGTCGGCCAAGGTGCATTTTTCGCAGTAGCGTGCAAAACGAGTGTCGCGAACGACTGGTTGACGCTTACAGCGTCAGTTCTTCGGCTCACAAATAGAAAACATAATGTTTTCTGCTTGCTTCGCCTTGTAGACTATTGCAGGCGTTCATGACCGAGTGAAGCCGCGGACGCCGTAGGCGTCAAAAGCATCATAGGCGAATGCTGCGGTTGTGCTTGCACAAACATAGCTGAGCCGTAATTGCTGATGCTGAAAGCATCCATTCTGAGCTGGGGCCCCGCCCGCATAACGTACTTTCTTGCTTTAAGAATAAACAGTGTCCTCTTGGCGTTTAGCCATTTTTTTGTTATATTTGCTTGCGCTAAAAAGCCTGGTTAGTTCAGATGGATAGAACGAGTCCCTCCTAAGGATTAAACTCGCGTTCGACTCGCGAACCGGGTATAGCAAAAGGGTCGCCCGATGCGTAATTGCTTGTGGCGGCCCTTTTCTTATGCCTTTTACATTATTTGAATAATTTGCCTTATTCAGAAAAAAACTTTGAATTGTAAGAAATTTAAAGTAATTATTTGCGCTTATTTAGTCTAGGTATTTGGGGCGAAATGTTTTACTTTTGGCAATGTGTATGGTTTTTTAGCGAGTGTGGTATGAAGGTTCTTTCTACAACATTGAAATTGGCGTGTAGTCCACTGTCTGTGAATGATATTGCTTGGGCTAAAAATGATAAAGATATTCAAAGAGCTATAGAAAAAGCTCATGCTTATATGGTCGTTAAAAAATCGCAAATTTATTTCAGCAACATTTGTTTTGGTGGCGATAAAATTAATTTCGATCTTGTTAATGAATGTGGCCGTGTGAGTGTTTCGATCCCTACAAATCAGGATTTTTTTAAACCGGCTAGTGATAAAAACCTTGTTCTAAATATTGAAAATAACGTTGTTGAAAAAAATAGTCTTGTAGCAACGGCTCATGGAATTGAATTCTATGGAGTTGACAAAAAAATATTTGAAAAAGCTTTAAATGCCAATGATAAAGAATGGAAAAAGGTTCTAAATGAGGATTCTTTTGTCGATTGGCTCTCACCTGAAAAACTCTTGTACCTTTATTCGAATAAACTTCTCCGAATTCCCAATTTTGATAAAACAAAAAAATTCTTTTGGGATTACGAAGTCATGTATATTGGAAAGGTCGCCCATGAAAATGCTTTGAAAACTCATAAAAAACATGAGTCTTTCCTTGAAATTCTCGAATCAGAAATAGATGATGATGAAGAAACTCGTAATGATATTGTGTTGTTGTTCTTTGAAGCGGATGAAAGGGACAATAGCCTTTTGATAGGTAATGCGATATCGATAAATGAGTTCCAGGTTCCGTTGAACGGGAAAAATTTACCTTCGATTGAGTTGCTTTCGATGAAGGCGGAAAATGTTTTTATTGATAAGTTTAAGCCCAAATACAATGCGGTGCTGTTCCACCCATATTCTAAAAGCGATGATGGATTAGATCCTTCTGAATATGACATCATTGATTATGCCATCGATGATAAAGTGACCCTTATGTTTAAGGAATTGGATTGGCTTGGTGGATCCAATGGCAACTGCTTGGTTTATTGTAAAAATTCCAATTTAAGCGTCATGAATCCCGCCGATTTTGATGTCTTTTTGGAACGGAAATTTATTGATTCCGTGCTGAATTGAGCGGTGTACGTGCTGAGGCGATTCCAGCAATGGTCAAGAACGAACCATGCTGGATCCCATAATCATCCCTACGTTATCAAGCGCCTGCATCTTCAAGACGTTGCACGTGACAATAAGCTAATTCTTTCGTCTTTTCATCTCTGAGGTGCAGGCTGGAGCCTTCGCAGTAGCGCCAGTATTTGCACTTCTTGCAGTCGCCGATTTTGGCCCAACTGCGGTCGCGCATGACTTGGTAGCGGTTCTGCCAGACTTCCCAGAGGTCGTCCTTGTAGATGTTGCCTTGGATGTAGTCGCCGCGCAGGCTCGGACATGCGGAAATGCTGCCGTCGCAAAGCACGGAACTGACGTTCACGCCGGCTCGGCAGAAGAACGGGTAGTTGCGGGCGTCTTTCTCGTAGCTGCCGAGGAATCCTTCGCAGCCGTAGTTCACGTTGATGACGTTTAGGCTTTTCACTTCGCGGATGAAGTCGAACACCTGGCGGAATTCCTGGTTCGTGAGCTGGAACAGTGGATTGTCCTTGGCGCGGCCTTTGGGGAACACTGTCGCGATACGCCAACGCTTCACGCCGATTTTCAGGAGCAAGTCGAGAATCTTCGGGAGTTCCTTGAGGTTCTCGCGGTTCACGCAAGTCATCACGTCGAAGGTGAGGCCTTCGGTGTGGGCAGCCATGTCGATGGCTCGCACAGCGCGTTCAAAGCTATGCGGGTCGCCACGGAAGTGGTTGTGGTTCGCTTCGAGGCCGTCGAGGCTGATGGTAAGCGAACGCAGTCCCGCATTTAGGAGGCGGGTGTAGCGTTCGGGAGTCATCGCAAGTCCGTTTGTGACCATGCCCCAGGGGTAGCCGCGTTTCTTGATTTCCTGGCCGCATTCTTCGAGGTCTGGGCGCATGAGCGGTTCGCCGCCGGTAATCACCACGATAAAGTGCTTCGGGTCGATGTGCGGGGCGAGCTTGTCGAGTACGCCCATGAAATCGTCGCGGGGCATGTCGGGGATGGCGTCTTTGACGCAGTCGCTACCGCAGTGCAGACAGTGCAGGTTGCAGCGGAGCGTGCATTCCCAGAAAAAATACGTGAGCGGGTGCGCCTTGATTTCGTTGTGACGGTAAAGGCGATAAGCTTCGAGAGCGAGTTTCTTTTTAAGAGAGATTTGCATAGGCTTTAGAATCTAGAGGTTGTTTTTAAAATACAAATTTAAAGATGTATGTGAAAAAATGATTCTTCATTTTTTATTTATCGTTATCTATGTAATACTTGGAATTAAATTCTTTTTCGTGGATTGAAAATTCTTTATCTTGTTTGTTGGTGCAATTTAGAGTGGTATCGTCTTCATAAGCCCAACAAGAAACACCGTCTTCGCAATGATAATATTTCTGGCATTTTGGAGCTGGTTGGAATGTGCAGTTTTGACCATTATCGTCCGGATGAAGGCCGTCTTCACAGTAATAGCCCGCAACTCCGTATTCGGGACACCCTATAGTAAGTGAGCATGCTGTAGGTTCGTTGCTAGAAGACGAATTGTCGTTGCATCCACCCCAGAAAAAGGCGGTCAGGGCGAGTGCTATTTTTTTCCAGTGTCTATAAAACATATCTTTCGTCTCTCGTCTGTAGGCTCGTAGAGCCGTTCTTTCGTCTAAAGCTTGAGGTCGCTGCTACGCGGCTTTGAGGTGGTTAGTGAATAGTGGTTAGGAATTTGTCATCCTAGAGTAACTGTAAGGAACGATAGGATCCATGAATTTTGATGGACTCTATCGGGTGTTTCACACCCTCCAGAGTGACAGAACTCATGTCTCATAGCTCATTCCTCATTGCTCAAAGGACCGAAGGTCCGCCCTCATACCTCACTCCTTCTCTGGGCAGTCGATGACGGGGTAACATCCGCCGACATTTTTTTCGTTCCCATTTTCATCTAGGGTGACTCCGTCGATGCAGAAATTCGCTTCTTCGTATTTGCAGTTTATAGCTCCGCAATCATTGTGGTTGGCAATAGGTGCGTTTACTTCAACGCCTTTGGGCAAATCCTTGCGCATCTCAGGAATTTCGTTGTAAAGTCCCGGGAATCTAAGGAATTTGTCTCCTGACTCGCATTCGATGATGTTGAACTCCCTGCCCGAATCATTTTTGGCAGTTGTATTGTAACATTTGGAGGCGTAACAACCATAAGTTGCTGCAACATGGTCTTTGTTTTCGCTACAGCCCCAGGTAAGGGTGAGCGTTGAAAGAAAAATGAATTTTAAGAATTTGTAGAACATGTTTAGCTATCAGGTTACAGGTTTCAGGTCTCAGGTATTAGGGGGTTGCTTCTTTCTTTTACGTAATATTTCATTTCGAATTCGTCTTCGGTGTAATTGACGGTTTTGTCGGTTCCTTCGCTACAGCTAAAAGATGTGGTGCCATTTTGGTCTCTTTCCCAGCAAAAAGCTCCATCTTCGCAACGGTAGTTGTGAGAACATCTTAATTCTATGCCATAATCGGGGCACATTGTTTCAAGATCACATGCGGTTTGATCTATTTTTGAATATTGTATGCATTTGTCGATAAGATTCTGTATAAACGATTTGTTAGAGTCTAGTTCTTTTTGATAACGCGGGTTTACGGTTGTTTCGCCATCGCAAGTTTGTTTTTGAGCAAGGATTTCTAGGGGGATATCGCTAATGACATAGTATTTTGAAATGCGTTCAAGGCAAAGGGAGTCCTTTTCACGAAGGCTGCTCGCGTTTGCTTTCATGGCGGATTCTATAAGTTCCTTTTTGTCTTTTTCGAGTGCCGCATATAGACTGTCTTTGGTTGCCGTGAAATCACTTTTTTGGCAAAGCGGGGAAGGGGACGTTACACTGCCGCTGGAGCTTGGCTCTGTGCTGGAACTGGACTGATATTTTTCAGGGAATTTCGCCTTGTGGGCTTCTTTGGTATAGATGAGTTTTTCTGTGTAATCAGTTACCAATGTAGTCGCATCATAGGTTTCGTTATTTGAACATTTATATATCGGTGTTCCAAGATCGACATGTGTACAATGAGTTTTTGGTGTTCTGAACGCATTATAATCCGCATCAATCCATTTTTTTAGATCTGCGATTGTTTTTTCTTCGAGTGCGTCGAGCTGTTCTAATGTCAGAGTCTGGTTTTCCTCAACTGTTTTTTTGTACTCGTCGATTTTTCTTTGAATAGCTTCTTTGCTGCTTTTGGCGTCTTCTTCGTCGAGGCATTTGCCACCGTTGATATTGCTTTGAGTACAAGTGACGCTTGGATCGCTTGCAAGTCTGTAGAGATTCGGGGCTATACTTGAATTGGATTGTTCTTTTGCTATGGAACTGGAACTTTCTGCGGTGTTTTCACTTGAACTGGATTCTACAGAGTTGCTAGAGCTTGCTACTTCTGAACTTGACGAAACAGGAATTTTGCCGGAACTGCTTAGTTCAGGCTCGCCGCAACCTTCTGGAGGGCAGTACACGCCGTAAAGGGGCTGGGCCGCATTTTCGCTTGTACAGCTAGCCCAGAAGAATGCTGTTAATGTAAGCGCGATTTTATTCCAGTGTCTATAAAACATATCTTTCGTCTCTCGTCTGTAGGCTCGTAGAGCCGTTCTTTCGTCTAAAGCTTGAGGTCACCGCTACGCGGCTTTGAGGTGGTTAGTGAATAGTGGTTAGTAAACAGTGGCTAGGATAGCTCGTTGCTTGTTGTTCTCGTCTTTAATCTAAAATCGCTTTGGATCTTGTCGGTCCCCCGGCTCGGAGGCCGGGGCTAAAGGCATTAATGGCTTCGCATTTAAATAAGACTCCCTCCAGGATGACAGAATACTCATAGCTCGCGGCTTATGGCTCATTATTCACCGCTCTCCAGACATTTGTCGATTCTCTCGTTGAGATTCTTGGATGTCTTTTCGTAGGTTTTGGCGTATGCTTCGTCGTACTGTGGCTTTTTCTTTTGCTGTTCTTCGTCGAATGCTTGCTGTTCGAGGTATTCTTTTGTGGGACGTGTTGTGCCGTCGCTGCAAGTTTCTTCTGCGGGATAGGTGTTTGAATAGGGGGCTCCATACACTGCTACAAAGTTGCGTTCTAGAGCCTCCTGCATATCTTTAAGGCATTGGGGGGCTTTTTCGGAGAGACTGTCGCGAATGGTGGTGATTCTTCGAGAGGCGTCGCTTTTGGCCTGATCGCTGGCGTCTGATTGTGCTCTGTCTGTAGAGTAATGGTCAATCCTGCTCTTTGTGAAGAATTTATTTAAATCTAAGTTAGGGCTGCATGTCACTTCGGCGGAACTGGAGCTTTCGGCCGTGGAACTGGACGATTCTTCTGGATTGGTATTATCCTTATAGAATCTGTTGTATCGCTTGCGGAATTCTTCTACGTTGTATGTTTCGCCGTCATCGCAGGAAATGGTTGTTTCTGTGGTCGCTATTACGCCATAATCGAGACATACCGTTTGTAGTCTGACGCCGTTTTCGTCTAAGACTTCTTTGCATGGGTATTCTGGTTCATAACCCGTTACAGAGTCTCTTTCAACGCAGTTCACTCCATTTTCGCAATGGTAGGTGTACTCGGTTACTCGATTACTCATCTTTGTTTCTTTGTCATCAAGGAAACATGAAACTTGATTATAGACTCCGTAGGCGGGCATGACTTGCGTAAGCTCGCTACTGGAGCTTTGTGCTTCACTGCTTAAAGATAAATTTTGGGTCGTTTCGCTGGAGCTTGATTCTGCAGCGCTGGATTCGGGAGTTACTGAACTGCTGGAAATGTCAGGTGGCGCTCCGTAAAGGGGTGGTTCCGTGACAGTCGTGTTGCTGCAACTTGCCCAAAAAAATGCGGTCAATGCAAGCGATATCTTTTTCCAGTGTTTGTAAAACATTTTTAACTCCTTACCAAGTAATCCATTGCGTTTTTATTTAATATAAATAAAAGGCTTGTATAATTTGTAATCTTTTCTAGTAAAAAATTATCAAATTAATGTCTATTTTTGCAAAAAAATTGACTTTCTAAGAGTCTCTGTATTATATAGCGTCATTATGGCGTCAGGAGGATTATTTGATACCCTGTGTTTAGCAAGGGGCAAATGAGGCCGTAAGCTAGTTATTTTTACATTACTATTTTCCGTTGCCTGATTTAAAGTATTAATTTTTTACCATTATTATATAGGAATATCTCATGAAAAAGAACCAAGGTTTTTTCTCTTACTATGGCCTCGCGTTTTCACAGGTGGCTATTTCTACGATAATCTTTGGGACGATGGAATTGGTTTTTAGCCGCATGGGGTTCTCGGCGACCGGTTCATGGCAATTTTATGTGTTGCATTTGCTTTTGCTGTTGCCTTGCATTTTGTTCTTGACTCCGGCTGGTTATTTTTCGGACAAGTATCCCAAGGAACGGATATTATTATACACGACGCTTTTGTCTATTCCGGTGATTGGGCTTTTCTGTTTTGGCGTTTTTCAAAAAAGTGTTCCGCTGGTGCTTACTTCGGTGGGGCTTTTCTTTATTCTGCAGGCGTTCCAGTCTCCGGCGCGTGGCGGCTACCTCAAGGAACTGATGGGCGTGAGGAATCTCGCGTACGGTACGGGTATCCTCATGATTGTGAGCTTTAGCGCGTTCGTTTTGACGTTGCTTGGGCTTGCGTTTGCGAGTTATCATGGGGCGTGGTTGCCGGTAGTTGTCGCTGTTGGCGCGTGGCAGTTGCTCGGAATTGTTTTTGCAACGAGGCTTCCGGCCATTGGTTGTTTTGACAAGGATATGAAGTTCCCGTGGGAGCGTTACTGGAATTTGCTCTTTGCGCGTCGCAAGTTCTCGAAGGCGTGGAGCAATCGCGGTATCCGTCAGTCCATCATCGGGCTTTCGATGTTCTGGGTGTTGATATTCCTCATGCTCTTTGTGATTCAGGACCAGTTCAGTTCGGGGTCGCTTTTTGGTGTAGATGCTCTTGTCAATTACGCTATTTTGGGCGCTGCGATTGGCTTGATTGGTGGCTTTGCGTTTGCGATGCGCATGTCGAACAATTTTATCGAGACGGGGCTTGTGCCGATGGGGACGGCGGGTTCTGCGGTTTTGATTTTCTTGATTCCGTTTATCCCGAGGCCCTACAATGCGATTGCCTTTACTCTGCTTGGCTTTTGCGCGGGCATGTACATGCTCCCGATGTTTGCGCTACTGTTGTACAATTCAAAGCCGAGGTCCGCAGGCCATGTGCTTGCGGTGAACAATGCGGTGCAGAACATTTGCGTGATTGCGTTTGATGTGCTTGCGATTTTGTCGATGCGTTTGCTCGGACTCGACCGCATGGATTTGTTCTTCTTGCTTGGCGTTTTCTGCACGGGGGCGACGATTTGGGCGTTGTGGATTATGCCGCAGTCTTTGCTCCGTCAACTGCTCCGCACGACGCTTTCGCTTCACTACAAGTTTATCGTAAACGGTCTCAAAAATTTGCCGTGGGAAGGTCCTGTATTCTTGGTCAGTAACCATATTTCTTACATCGACTGGGCTCTAATCCAGATGGCGAGTCCGCGTCCGCTCCGCTTTGTGCTGAGCCGTCGCTCGTACGAAAAATGGTACGTGCGTCTGATTCTTTCGCAGATGAACGTGATTGACCTGGATTTGGCTCACCCCGAAAAGGCGATGGCGGAGGCACATGAATCGCTGTTGCGTGGCGAGGCTGTTGTGGTGTTCCCCGAGAATGCTCTTTCGCCGACGGGCAATGTGACCCGTTTCCGCATGGATTACAGTTCAGCCATCAAGGACGTGCCAAACCTCGTGCAGTTGCCGCTTTATGTGCAAGGCTTGTGGGGGAGTTCTTATTCCATGGCGAGTGCCGGTTACCAGGACACGGTGCACAGCGGGGGACGTATTGTCTCGGTTGCGTTCGGAAAGCCAATGCCGATCGATTGTGGCCATGTGCAGATGATGCGTTCAATTCAGGAACTCTCGATTACGGCGTGGGAAGCTTACATCCGCAGGTTGCGTCCGGTGGCGAACAGCTGGATTCGAGCGGCAAAGCGTCGGAAGAGTTCGCCGGTGGTGTTCAGCCCGGACGGCAAGCATTTTTCGGGCTATTCGCTTGCGACTGCGGCTCTTACGTTTGCGAATATTTTTGATAAGCTCCTTGGCAAGGATGAAAAGTGCGTGGGCATCTTGATTCCGCCGTCAGGGCCTGGAATTTTTACGAACTTGGCCATGCTCATCAAGGCGAAAACGGTTTGCAACTTGAATTATTCCAGCACGCCGGAGACGATGGATTATTGCTGCAAGGTGGCGGGGGTCAAAACGATTGTGACCGCCCATGCGTTTGTAGATAAGCTAAAACAGAAAGGTGTTGACCTTGATGGGAAGCTCCTCTGCAATTACAAAGTTTATTACATGGAAGATTTGGGCAAGCAGTACGTGAAAAAGCCTACGCTTATACTGAACTTCTTGCGTGTGATGCTTTTGCCGGTCTGGTATCTCGAAGCACGGTTCTTTAAGAAGGTGTGCATTGACGATGTGGCGACGATTATTTTCAGTTCCGGTTCCGAAGGGACGCCGAAGGGAGTTGAACTCACGCATTTCAACTTGATGGGCAACATCAAGCAGTGCGCAAGCGTGATAAACGTTGGGCCCGAAGATGTGTTCCTTGGGCTTTTGCCGATGTTCCATGCGTTCGGTTTTTCGATTACGACGATGCTTTGCATGGTGGAAGGCATTCCTGTGGCGACATGCCCCGACCCGACCGATATCCGCTTGATTGGTCGCATGGCGGCGGAATTCAAGGTGACGATTATGGTTGCGACGGGGACGTTCCTGCGTATGTGGGGCACGAGCCGCTATATCCATCCGTTGATGTTCGAACATGTGCGTTGCATTTTTGCGGGTGCCGAAAAAATTCGCGAAGACATTCGCAATTTGTATAGAACGAAGTTCAAGCTTGAAATTTTCGAAGGCTTCGGTTGTACTGAAACGACTCCAGTCGCGTCTGTCAATACGAAGGACTTCTTGCTTGACGATTTCAAGACGGTCGTGGTGGGCAACAAGCCGGGGACTGTGGGCGTGCCGATGCCGGGGTGCCAGTTCCGCATCGTGGATCCCGAAACGATGGAAGAACTCCCGCTCGGGACGGATGGCCTGATTTTGATTGGCGGTGCGCAGATTATGAAGGGTTATTTGAACGACCCCGAACGCACGGCGAACGCGATTGCCTTGATTGATGGCCGCCGTTGGTACAAGACGGGCGATAAGGGCCATATTGACGAGGACGGGTTCCTCACGATCGTGGACCGCTACAGCCGTTTTGCAAAACTCGGTGGCGAAATGGTGAGCCTCGGCGCTGTCGATTTCAAAATTTCGGAAAGCCCTTTGTTCGAAGAAATTGACCATATTGCGGTGCCTGTTCCCGATGGAACGAAGGGCGAAAAGATCGTGCTGCTTTATTCGGGCGATAAGACCGAAGACGAAATCAAGACGATGCTTCGTCAAATTGGACTCCCGCCTTTGATGGTTCCCGGCGCTGTTCTCAAGATGGAAGAACTCCCGAAACTCGGTTCGGGTAAATTTGACGTACAAACTGGCAAAAAAATTGCGAGAGAACGCCTTGGAATAAGTGCATAATGTTATATTTAATGCACTATGAAAAAAGATACGCTAGGAAGGGTCGAGGTAAAGCGCAAGTCTTTGCGTCAGACTTTTATTGAATGGAAGGATTCTCTTCACTGGGATAAGCCTCAGAATATTATGTTGGTGGTGACAGCCGTTGTGCTCGTTTCCGCTTTTGTCATCTTTAATAATCTTTCGGTTTCCTATGCTCGCCATTGGGATATCGAGTGGGGTTATTATTCCATCCTCCTCACGTTTTTGCTGCTTGTGGCGGGAGTCGTTGTCAATATCCCGTTTGTCGCGAAACATATTCGAGGATTCCTGCCTAGCGGAAAAGGTCTTTGCGGGCTTGCGTTACTACTCATCGTGTTCTCGGCGTTCATCTTTGCGAACATTGGCAATACGCATCGCGTCTTGAGTGACGAGACGAGCTGGGAGTCGATGGGCCTCCAGATGTACTTCCAGCATACGGGCGGTGTCTGTAACGAGGGCATCTGGACGGATGGCGTTCTGGATTGCAAGACCGAGGTGAACAACTTCAAGGGCAAGGCGCTCGGCTTTGTCTATTCGCTGGTGTTCAATTTCATGGCGCCGAATCGCGATACGGCTTTGACGGTGAACTATCCGTTCTATATCTTGAGCTTGATTGCGTTCTTCCTTGCGCTTAGCAAGTGGTTCAAGAGCGATAAGCTTGCTCTTGCGGCGACGGCGTTCTTGGGCGGCATGCCGATTTACCTGTTGCAGTCGCGGTCTGCCTCGACCGAAGTCCTCTACATCCTCTTGCTTGCGGTACTCATGGCGTGGTACGCTTTTGTGCCGACGAACAAGGTCACGTGGAAGCATTTCCTTTTGACGGTCCCGCTGCTCGGTTTCTTTGCGCAGACTCGCCAGGAGACCGTGTTTGCATTCATCCCGTTCGCGCTTTATTATTACCGCTACTTCCTCGAAAAGTCCTACCGCTTACCGGCGTTTGTGGCTTCGGTGATTGTGGTGAGCTGGCCTTCTATCAATACGATGGCGGCGTATCGCGGTTACGATTTCCAGGGCGGAACGCATGCGGCGCATTCGCTGGAGAACTTCTGGTTCAACTTGAAGACGAACATCGAAGTCATGATGAACCTCAAGCAGGATTCTGCTTTTGGCGGCATCATGGAAAATCCGTTCTACACGACGTTCACCGTGATTTTGCTCCTCGCGACGGCATGGCTCCTGTTCCGCATGATTTACTCGCGTCGCTACGTTCGCGGGTTCATCTTGGGCATCACGTTCTGCTTCCAGATTTTCGTGATTCTCTTGAACGTGTCGGGCACGTTTACGATTGATATCAACCAGCGCTATGTGTTGGTTGCGCTTCCGCTCTTTGCCTTGTTGATGGCTCTCGGCCTTTACGATGCGCTCCTTTTCACGACGAAGATGAAGGAAAATGCGGCGGCGAAGATAGTCATGGGTGTTGCCTGCTTGCTTTCGGTCGGGCTGATGCTTTACCACGCTCCGAGCTACAAGGCGAACATGCTCTATTACAAGAATAAGCTTCTCATTGAAGAAGATTTCTTGAATACGGAACTTGCGAAGTATCCGAAAAATTCCGTGTTTATTTACGCAAGACCTTGGCAGATGCTTGCTTCGGGCCATACCTCGTTTAGCGAAAGTACTTTCAAAAACTGGAGCACCGAGACTTTTGTGGAATGGATGCAAAAGTCTGATGGCAATATATATCTTGTCCGTGGTCAGGATGGCTATGGAACGGTCAACCGTGCAAGCCGCGTGGTGGGCTTCAAGACGACAGACCAGATTGACGATATCCTCAGCAATTACAAGAACGAACGCGTCTTGATGAATGCAAGGGATTTCGGTTATGGACTTGCAATTTATAAGATTATTTCGAAGAAAGGTGTTTCGCATTACGCCCAGAACTTCATGGTGTCTGAGGAATCAAATGGCATGATTGTCGTGAACAAGCGCTTCCCGGAATCGATTGCTTGCGGCTACAAGCTGAACGACAAGGAACAGGCTGAAATGCTTGTGTCGAACAATGCGGATACGTTGCTCTTGGATTCTGCAAAGATTCGTGCGGGCATGAACCGCGTTGTGCTGAGCTGCTATATGCCGGACGAAGATACGCTTGTGACGTACAGGGATTTCTTTATCGAAGGCGATAACGTGGCTCTTCTTTCTAACCTCAAGATGGGAAAATTCTTCCAGGATTGGGGCGAACCGCAAAAGAATACCTCGGTTGAGCACAACAAGCTTACGTTGGATGGTGAACCGTTCCGTTACGGCATCGGAAGTCATGCGAATTCGGGAATTGAGTATTCGCTTCCACGCAGTTTCGATTGGCTGCATGTGGTTGTCGGGCTTGACGATGAAAGCGCTTGCGGCGATGGCGCCTATTTTGCTGTCGATGCGGATGGCCGCGAAATTTACCGCACCAAGAAACTTTATACGACCGACAAAGAACGGCTGAATCTTAAAATTTCGGGTGCGAAGTCCATCTATTTACGTGTGTTGATGGGCGAAAATAAGGACTGTGATCACGGTGACTGGGCTGATGCCTGGTTAGAGGCTGAAAAATGAAAGTCCTTGTAGCTCCACTGGATTGGGGGCTGGGACATGCAACGCGTTGCGTGCCCGTTATCCGCGAGTTCTTGCGGGCGGGTGCCGAAGTGGAACTTGCTGTTGTGAAAGCGAATGCGAGTTTCTATCGCGAATTGTTCCCGGAACTCCGCCAGCGAATTGCTCCGAGCTACAATATTATTTATCCGAAACATGGCTACAACATGGCTTTGTGGCTGCTCAAAAACAGTATGCATTTGAATGCCGTGATGCGTTACGAACATCATTTTGCTGAAGAAATGGTCGCTCGTCACGGTTACGATATGCTGTTTTCGGACAACCGCTTTGCGTTTTATTCCAAAAAAGCTTTTAACATTTACATGACGCACCAGCGGCGGATTGCTTTCCCGCGTGTGTTCGCGGCTTTTGAAAGCGTCGGAATTCTGTGGCATGCCAATGTGATGCGCAAGTTCGACGAAGTCTGGGTGCCGGACTTGGAATTTTATCCGGGTTATGCAGGTGCTCTTTCACATTCGGGGGCGACTCCTGGCGAGGATAAGCCGATTCGTTATGTGGGTACGTTGTCGCGTTTTTCGGAATGTACTGTTCCTCCGACTCCTGTGAATATTGACGAAGACAACGTCGATTTGATGAGCGTCTCTGAATTTATGGCGCGTTCTGCAAATGCCGAGTGGGATGTTTCTGCAAAGAATGGACGATATAAGATTGTGGCTATTGTGTCTGGCGTTGAGCCCGCTAGGACGCAGTTTGAAGCTCAGTTGCGCCATGCGCTCATGGAAATTCCAGGCCGCCACTTGATGATTCTTGGAAAGCCTTCGGTGGAACGCAAAAGCTGGATTGAAGGGAATATAGAATTCCATACGCATTTAGAAAATAGTGCTTTTGCAGATGCCGTGAAACGTGCTGATTACGTGGTGAGCCGTGGTGGCTACAGTACTGTGATGGACATGGTGGAACTTGGGGCGAAATGTATTTTTGTGCCGACTCCCGGACAGTTTGAGCAGATTGTCCTTGCTCGTGATTTGTCGAAAGCGGGTGTTGCGGTAGATATTCCGGCAGATAAGTTGTCCGCCGAAACTCTTACTAAGGCTTTTGATTCTTGTGTCAGAATGCCTAAAATTGAAACGCGGAATTTACTTCGTTTCGCCGTTGAAAAAGTTGTTCAAAAAATTGAAGAGAAATGAATATGAATCAGTTCGTGCTTGCTTTTCCGATACCTGTTTCTGCAGATGAAACCTTTGCTATTACTGAAAATGTCAAGGTTGCCGCAGACGCTAAGACAGTAATGATTCCGGGTTGCAGTGTGCAATTTAATGTTGTTCGTCAGCCAGCAATGGCTGATGTTCTGGAAATTTTCAAAGATCATTGCGAGTTGAACGCCGAAGAGGAAAAAGCTATTGCCTCTCACAAGTCGCTTTTGTTCTTGCTTGGAAATGTAAAGAGCATGAACGATGTCGAAATGGTGAATACCGCTATTCTCAAGATGTTTACTGCGGGCGCTACTGGCGTTTATATGCAACAGGCAGGGACTGCTTGGACGGAGGGCGAATTCCGCGATACGCTGGGTTCAGGCGAATACCCGATGGATCCTTGGATTAACATCATCGAAGGTGAAGACGAAAAGTCTCTTTATACGCTTGGACTTGCAACATTTACGCTTCCGGATTTGTGCACCGCTACGACGGATTTGGATCCTGAAGAACTGCTGTTAATGGTAGCCCATTCCTTGTTTGATGGTGAAGTTCCTGCAAAGTCGGGCTCTGTTATTGATTGGGGTGAAGGCGAAAAATATGTGCTTCGTCAGGAACTCAAGGGCTTGTTCTCCAAAGACGCTCCCGAATACAATAAGCAAGGCTTGCTCAGGATTGTGAAAAAGTAATTGTTTCGCTATATTAGCATCATAAAGGGGAGCTTATGGCTAATGTTTTAAAATTTGAAGGTATAGATAATGCTCGACAGCTCGGCGGAATCCGGGCTGGAAGCCATTGTGTCAAGCACAATAAACTTTTTCGCAGTGGAAATTTGTCTAAGGCGACGGAACATGATTTACACCGCCTGCGTGATGATTTCGGCGTAAACTTTGTGATTGATTTTCGCTCTGATTTCGAGTTTATGCGTAAACCGGATAAGCTTTTGGAGAACATGCAGATGGCTCAGATTCCTATTTTGGACGAGACGATGCATGGCGATGCGTTCAATAAGGATCAAGTGGTACCTGCAACGGGCATTGATTTTATGGAATTCCTTTTCGGGATTGCACGCCATCCGATTGCAGGGACTTTGAAAGCTAAACTTTATAATTATTTTGTCGAAAGCGAATTTGCTTTTCGCCAGTATGCAAAGTTTTTTGAGACAGTTTTGGCACAAAATGGTGCACCGATTCTATGGCATTGCACGTCGGGCAAGGACCGCTGCGGGTTTTGCTCGGCCCTGATGCTTGCTGCTCTCGGTGCCAATGGTGATGACATTTTGGATGATTACGAGGAATCCCAAAATTCTTACCGCAAGCAGTTGGAAGCGATGTCTGCGAAAGGCCGTGCATCGGGAATGACGGATGAACAGCTTGATATCTTGCATTTCTTGGTGAGCGTCAAGCGCGATTATATGGAAGTCCCATTTGCGAAAGTCAATGAAGAATACGGTTCGCTCTTGAATTTTATAACGCAGAAAATAGGCGTGTCGCAGGAGAAAATCGAGACGCTTCGCCAATATTATTTGGAATAAATTTAATGGCCGTCATCAAAAAAGCCTCACTTCGATGCTTTATAATAAACGATATTAATATTTTCCTTTTGCCTTTTGTCACCCCGGCCATTGTGCCGGGGTCGGCTTTTTTTATGTGAATTTATTTTTGTCTTTTGCTTTAATTAAAGATTCCGCAAAAATTCTACAAGCTCATAGTTTAACGCATTGTTGAGTGCATCTGCTTCTTGAATTGTGTGGTATTCGTTGCCTTCGAAATCGTGGGCGCGCTCTCCACAGATGTCTATGCCGAGAATCTTGTGGTTTGCGGCAAGTTCTGTTATGATTTTTTTGAGTAATTCTGTGCTAAGCGAACCTTGATCCCAGTTGGTAGCCGCGTAAGCGGGCGCGAGAACATCTTTGTCGATGCTGATGTAGATGTTGGGCGAAATGCTAGACGAAAGACGAAAGACGAAAGACGATAGAGGCGAATGTCGCACAGGCAAGTTTACTTGACTGTATGACTGAGCCGTAGAGTCTTGCGCTGTGCGCAAAGACGAAAGGTGGATTCTATCGCCTGTCGGCTCCAGAATGACAGTTTTTAGAATAGCAGATTTTTGTAAAACAGAACCGTTGCTTGTCATTTCCGCGGATGCAGGGGGCTCCTTTAAAATTTCACTTTCCTTAATGAATGTAACTTTGTCTAAAATATTTACTTCACCGGATTGCGAAAGTTCTTCGCGGACGGTTTCGACGAGTTCATCTTTTACGCCGATGATGATGACGTTTTGAATAAACTTATTGCTGTCGAGAACTTCTTTGACCCAGCCTCCGCAACTTAGAATGCCCCCGAAACGGGGCGGCTGCATGTCAGGATGATGGTCAAAAACGATGAGTGTAAACGGTTCTTGGATGCGGTCCGTCCAGAGCTTGCTCATGTAATGGTAATTGCCGTTGTCGAAAAAATGGATTTCGGGAATGGTTCCTTCGTTTTTGCTGGAATCGCGCTTGGTGCTGTCAATTAATTCGTTGATTTCTTTAACCGCTTCATCGTCACAGTAGCAGTCGGTCCCTACGATTTGGGTGCAATCCAGCCAATGAAAATCGGTTGTTTTTGCGGATCTTTTCCGCAAATCTTGCATGAAAGGCAGGTATTCGTATATTCCCGTGAAATCTTGAACTGTAATTTTCATGATTTAATAATAGTTTAAAAATTTTGGTTTCAATGGCTTTTTTGTTTATATATTGAAAAATGTACTAAGGAGTTTTTATGCAAAAAGAGTTGATTGAAATTTCAGAAGAAGATAAGTGTTTTATGCAGCAGGCAATTCAGTTGTCTGTGGATAACATTGATGAAGGTGGCGGCCCTTTTGGCGCAGTGATTGTCAAGGATGGCGAGGTCGTGGCGACTGGGGCTAATCGCGTGGTGCCGAACAACGACCCGACGGCTCATGCCGAAGTGACTGCAATTCGAAATGCTTGCAAAAAATTGGGAACGTTCTGCTTGGACGGCTGCACGGTTTATACGAGTTGCGAACCGTGCCCCATGTGCTTGAGCGCATTGTACTGGGCTCGAGTCAAGCGCATTTGCTATGCGAATACAAAAGCCGATGCCGCCGAGATTGAATTCGACGATTCCTTTATTTATGATCAGCTAGATTTGCCGTATGAAAATCGTGCAATTCAGTGCGATCATTTTATGAGGAACGAAGCAATAGCTGCATTCAAAAAATGGGCTTCAAAAACGGATAAAAAATGTTATTGATTTGTTGAATCCTTTTGTTATAGCTTTATTCTCACATTATAAGAGATGATAACGATTCAAAATCTCATGCAAATTCTCTTGTGAACAGTACATCATCAGGTCGATGATGCTCAGGTCGGGAACAAACTCGTCGGAACGTTGCTTGTAGCGGATGTCTTCATTGCGCCGCAGGAAGTGGAGGTTGATGCCTCCTTTCTTTTTCCAACAAGCTTTGTTGTAAAACAGCATTCCGGCTCCCGAGGGATTGATGTAGTCGATGATGTCAAAATGGTGACAGATGCGGAATACTTTTTCATCTACATTCTTCAGCATGTCTTTGTTAATCGTCGATGAAAGATGAAACTCTGTGGTTATGCCCAGATACTCGGCCACGGCTCGCAGTTGCTTGAAGAGATAGCGCGTCAGGTCAGGTTCTTCATCTAGTAGGATTGGCATGATCACTTCCATCGCTTTGCTGTAGTAGGGAGCTCGCAGATAGTTCTGCTTCAATGTTCGACAAAGTTTATTTGCTTTTTTGTAGTTGACCACCCGTTTCGTCTCGTTGATAAGGCGATTGCAAGATGCATGGCTGATTTCTATGCCGAAGTACTGTGGTTGGCCATTTTCTCCTAAGATGCGATTTCTGTTTATCCAGCCTTGTTTTATAAACATTCCATCATCATAAACCACAAATTTATCGGCGGCATGGATGAGCTGCCAATAGCCGATGTACGGAAAAAAGTACGGCTGCATGATGGCAATATGTTTTTTCCCGTCAATCATAGTAAATAACAGTTCTTTTTCAATTCTTCATCGTCACTATGGATAAAGCTCATCTTGCGGTCGTCCACTTTATTTGTTACGGGAGCGCTGCTAGTGCGGAACATGCCACTGTCGAAATATCTATCGTCCATGCACAGCATCATGCCACACACATACTCGTCGTAGTGCTTGCCTTCCCACTCGCAGGGATAAGTTCGCTGCTTGATAAATGGCTGCAAAATGAATCCGCCGTTCTCACTTGCCTTGAGGCTATTCTTCCACGTTTCTTCGTCGGTCATCACACCGGCATATAGGCCTACGCTTTTTCCCAAGTCGTACGGCTTGAGGATGTACAGGTCCTTATGCGTCAGTGCATCGTTCCAGATTTCGGGATGACTACTGAACATATAAGTGGGGATAGTGTGTTTACGCAGGAACGACGTTTCCTCTTCTGTGAGGCATTGTCGCGTAAACTCGTCAACAAAGATGAGGCGCAAGAAGCGTTTGTCGTGAGCAAGGAAAATGGTGCGGAAATCGTTGATCATCCGCGCGTCTATCATGGCTTGCAGCGTCTCCATCTTGAAGGATAGAATGTCGTGCTGGTTGAGCGCGCTGAACACCACTGCATCATGGCTCCATTTGCCTATGTGCTCTTCCACTTCGTCGGCTTCATAGACGGTTACTTCATGCCCGTAATATTCGTAGAATTTTTTATAGAGGGCTATCTCGCTCGTGCGGTCGCCACTTTTCAATACGTAGATAGGGCAATCTGCGGGGATGGCATCGCGCATGTAGGTCAGTAGCTCGTTGTAGCGGTTTTCCCACGATATGCCGGGATTGGCGGTCATGAATTGTTCGGCCTTGAGCACTGAGGGGTAGCTGAACCAGATGCCGTGTCCAAAGAAGCGGCTGGTTATTTCGACCAACAGCAGCCGACCATTCTCGCTGATGATGTAGTCGGGCCTGTAGGCCCCCGCCCGGAAGCGATAGCGGCTTTGGCGATCTAGAATCTCCATCACCTTATCTTCCAAAGGCATGTATTGGGGAACCCACTCTCGATAGTGTTCCGCCATATAGACGATACACTTATAGAGCAGTGCTTGCACACGCCGTAATTCGTCACGACGTTCCAAGGTTATCAGCATCGGCTTGGCATGATACCAGTGATGGTAGTAGTCCGTCTTTTCTGCAAACAGCTGAAAACATGCTTCTTGACACGAAAGTCCTTCGTTTTTCATTTTTCACCTCTAAAGAGTTTTGACTGGTAGCCCAAGCACTGGAATCCGTTATGGTTGATGATAGGAATAATGCTTGTGGGCACATTAAGTTGGCTGCGGACCCAGAAACAGATGCTGGTGGACATGCCGATGGTTTCGGTATATTTCATCAGTCGCTGGATATTCTCAATTGAGAGTGCACGGTTTGGTGCTGTGCGTCCGCGTTGCTTGCGATGGTTGGCGTTTTTCGGGCTAATGTAGTCCATGTAGAGGTTGCGTTCCATGGTTTTGTCGAAATGTCCGAGCCATTGTCCCAGCTGGGCCAAATTCTCCATGCAGGCCGTGAGGAATTCGGGCTTGTAGTTCACGATGCCTGCGGCGTGGAGCATGTCGAAGAATTCCTTGATGCGTTCATCGGTGAGGTAGGGCACGACGATGGGCTGCACCAAGGCTGAGTTCGCGAGAATGCCTCGTTCTTGGCACATCTGCACGGCACCGAGACGTTCTTCAATCGGGGCGGCGAAGGGTTCCAGAAGGTTGCGGAATTCTGTCGGCATGATGCTCACGGAAGTGTTGAACTGCATTTTGTCTTTCAGTTGTTCGAAGAGGTCAAGGATGGTCTCGCCTTCGTTTTCAACCATGAGATGCTTGGTGCCGGCCTTCGATGCGATGAAGAGGCGGGCGTTGGAGTTGGGGTATTTCTTGAAGTGGGCAATGAATTCGCGCAAGATGCGGTGGGCGATGCCGGTATAAAGCGTCGGTTCTTGCAAAGCTTCGGTCTTGGGCGAAAAGTAGTAATAATGGTTCCAGTTCTTGCCCCGGCTCAGTTCCACGATTTTCTTTTCAATTTCCTTCTTCTTTTCTGGAGTTTCGACGATGGCTGTTGCAAGTTCCTGCAGCAGCTGGCTACGTTTTTTGATGTCTTCGGCCGTAACAGCGTTAGGATTTTCGCTGCAAGCTCCGTTCATCTCTTCCAAGAGCTTGCGCACATAGAGGTGGTAATTTTCGTAAGCCACGAGTTTCTGTTCGTGAACGCCGTCGGTTACCAGGCAGTATTGGCAGCCCAGATGGCAGCCCTGGATGGGATTGATTTCGAAGGTCAGCGTCGGGCAGCGTCCGGTGTAGTTGTGAATTTCCGTTTCCACGGTGTCGGGATCGCAGTTTTCTAAATAGAGTACGGACTTGGGGATGACGGTGTTTTCTTCCAAGCGTTTCTTGAACATTTTGGATCCTCTGATGAGCCCTTGCAATGTTTCTTCAGAAGGTTCAATCGTGACTCCAAGCTGTTTGAGATATTCTGCATCGACAATTTGCGGCTGGAAACCTTCCAGATTGTAGGCGTTTGTCTCATGCTCGTAAAGATTGTGCATTTCAATAGATTTTTTCGACATATAAATACTTTAATGTTTATTTTGACTACAATGATAATTAAATAGTAAAAAAAAGTGATAATAATGCAGTAAAAACAAGATTTTTTTTGATGTTATTATCAATAAAGGCAAGTTGTTTGCAGATAACCGATCCGTTTATTTTTTTTGAAGGATCTTGCTTGTTTCGCCTTTTAGGACGCCTTATTTGAAACGCTTGCAAAAACTGCAAGTTTGGCAGAAGGGGTGGCGTAGTTCGTGATGGGCGAACCCTTCTTTTATATAGACAGCTTCGGGACTGTTGATGATTTCTGCGAGCGTCTGCTTGTTGATGTCGCCGAGCGCGATTTGTCCGCTATGGTCGAGGCAGCAGGCGACTACACAACCATTGTGGAGAATCGCCACATGCGTATCAAGCGCACGGCATGTACCGGGAACGATTTTGCCTCTCTCGTCTTTGCACTCCGTGCAAGACTGTTCGGCTCGGTCATACAGATAAGCGTGCTTATCTGTGCGACTCTCGCCTCTCTCGTCTTTTGTCTTTCGTCTCTCGTCTAAACTAGGCCATTCAAAGCGGGTGTCTTCGTGCAGGTAGAGTCTTCCTGTGATGTTGAAACTCTTGTGGCGGCTGCAAAAATGCCCTGGATTCACTTCGACGTTAAATGTTTCGCAGATGCGGTTCAGCATGTAGCTATTCCACGGCGTGGCTTCGTCGGCACCAACGTTCCATAAGCGTAAATTGATGTAAAGGTCGGGGCGTTCTGCGGTGGCGAGGCGGCAAAAGTCAAGGACGTTTTGCAAATAACGTTCTGCGGCTTCGTGGGGGAGTTCTGCGTAGGCGTGCGTCGAAAAGTTGATTTGCCGGACAGCGGGCGAGGCGAGAATTTGGCGCCCAACGCGTTCGATGGTCGTGCCGTTAGTCGTGAGCGTAAGCTTTAGTGGAGTTTGTTCTAACTTCTTGATGTAATGTGCGAAGCCGGGGTGGA